>OGQJ01000008.1_pt1 | contig 234822 bp, 218 predicted proteins | sample 1553161 | NCBI WGS metagenome assembly OGQJ01 (sample SAMEA2579923, study PRJEB22360) | human gut metagenome | biome: human gut; feature: human-associated habitat; material: faeces | place: Denmark | collected 2008/2010 | reverse complement strand
TAGAAGGAGGATTTTTAACCGTGAAACAACCATACAATACAACGATTTATAACACTGCACTATATTTGAGATTGAGCCGTGACGATGAATTACAGGGGGAAAGCGGCAGTATCCAGACCCAGCGCATGATGCTTAGACAGTATGCCGCAGAGCATGGGCTGACCGTTGTAGACGAGTACATTGACGACGGATGGAGTGGGACAAATTTCGAGCGTCCAAGTTTCCAAAGGATGATTGATGACATCGAAGACGGGAAAATCAACTGCGTTGTCACAAAGGACTTATCCCGTCTGGGAAGAAACTATATCCTGACCGGTCAGTACACGGAAATCTATTTCCCCAGCAAGGGAGTACGCTACATTGCCATCAATGACAATGTGGACACCATCAACGGAGAAAGCGAGCTTGCACCGTTCTTAAACATCCTGAATGAAATGCACGCCCGACAGACCAGCAAAAAGGTCAAGGCTGCCATGCACACAAGATTTGCCAATGGCGCACACTATGGAGCCTATGCACCGCTGGGCTATGTAAAAGACCCGGACAAAAAAGGTCATCTTCTGATCGACCCGGAAACACGCTGGATTGTAGAGAAGATTTTTGACCTTGCTGTACACGGGCGTGGAGCCGCCAGCATTACACGGATTCTGGTGGAGGAAAAAGTACCTACCCCCGGCTGGCTGAACTATGAAAGATACGGGACTTTCGCCAATATCTACGCCGGTGCGCCCGCAGAAAAAGCCTATGCGTGGACGATAGCACAGGTCAAGAGCATTTTGAAAGAGGAAACCTACATCGGTCACAGCATTCACAACAAGCAGAGCAACATTTCATTCAAGAACAAGAAAAAGGTGCGGAAGCCGCAGGAAGAATGGTATCGTGTGGAAAATACCCACGAAGCCATCATTTCTGAAGAAGTGTTCCAAAAAGTTCAGGAGCTGATTGCAAGCAGACGCAGGAAACGCAGAAACGGTACGACACAGATTTTCGCAGGATTGATAAAATGTGCAGACTGCGGATGGTCTTTAGCCTATGGGGAAAACAAGCAGAATAAGAACCCATACGGGTACTACCATTGCAGCAAGAACGGGCAGGGATTACGCCAGTGTTCCATGCACTATATCCGCTATGATGTACTGTATGCCTATGTGCTTGCAAGACTGCAATACTGGTCTATGCTGGCACAGAAAGACGAGGACAATCTGCTGAAACGCCTGCTCAATGCCAGCGACAGGGAAAGAAACTCTGCGAAGAAAAAGCAGGCTGCGGAGCTGAAAAAGGCAGAGAAGCGTAAAGCCGAGGTTGACGGGCTGTTTGCTAAAATGTATGAGGACTGGTCTGCCGGACGCATAACCGAGTATAACTTCAATATGCTGTCCGAGAAGTACCAGAACGAGCAAAAGGAGCTTGAAACAAAAATAAGACAGCTTCACGAAACGATGGAAGCCGCCGTACAGACCGCAGCGGATGCTGAAAAGTGGATTGCCCTGATGAAACAGTATGTCAACCCTGTGGAGCTGACCGCCGAACTTCTGAACACTCTAATTGAAAAAATAACCGTCCACGAAGCTGTCAAGGGCGAGGACGGAAGCCGTGAGCAGGAAGTAGAAATCTACTACCGCTTCATCGGCAAAATCGACTGACCTTTCTTTTTTACCCAACAATATCTTTAATTAAGGGAGACGGGAAATGGTTTTCCGGAAGTTTCATTACTGTTGCCGTTATGTGATGAATTAGAGATAACAGTGAATGAATTACTATCTGGCGAAAGAGTATCTGAAGAGGATTATCGAAAGAAAGCGGAGGTTAATATGGTGAATTTAGTTAGAGAGGCACAGGAAAGCAAAAAGAAAATTATTTTGTCTGCAATGGTCGCGGCACTTACGATAGTTGCGGCATTTCCATTGTTTTTATTGTCAGGAATTCTGGAGATGGAGAATTGGCTGAGGGTTCTGCTTATCGCAATAGGGTTAGTAGTGGTATGTGGTGGAATAGTGATTGCGTGTATTCTTGTAGAGAGGCAGGAGCATTTGAATGCCCTGATTGCAACACAAGGTTTGTTCCGGATATGAAGTCATATGTAATGGGAGCACATACATTAACAAAGCGTAAATTAGTTTGTCCTCATTGTGGTGCACATAGATATTGCAAAAAGGTGCTTACAAAATAGATTCAAGGAGAGGTCATGGAGATAAAAAAGATTGATGAAGAATTTTCATTGTGTCAGGTGGAAGATTACACATATGCGAATCTCGATTCTGATTATTGTTTTCTAGGAAAAACTGATGAGGAAAAGTCTCTGGTATGCCCGGTGAGTGAAGTGCCGGCAAATGTGATAAAGCGTGATGACGGCTGGAGAGCCTTCCGCATTCAGGGCGTATTGGACTTTTCTTTGATCGGGATTCTGGCAAAAATCGCATCTGTTCTGGCGGATAACGGAATTTCGATATTTGCAGTATCCACATATAATACGGATTATGTTATGGTGAAGAAGGAGAATTTTCAAGATGCACTTGAAGTTCTGGCGGCAGCAGGGTATGAAATTGTGGATTGAAAGTTGATAAACCGAAACTTAAAACCGGGATGAGAATTATGGAGAAATGTAAATGGATTATGCCTTATTACAAAAAATATACAATATCAAGTCATTTGTAGGATATACAGATGAGGAGATAAAAGAGCTGAGAGCGGGATTTGAGAGCATCCCACATACGCTATATGAGATATGGAAGAAATGTGGTAAAACAAGCGAGCTGTTCAATCATAGCAATGATCCCTGGGTTACTCTTGATTTTCAGCGCAGGTATAAATGGACAAGGAAGACAAAAGGATATTTTTATATCTTGAATGAGAATCAAGGTGTATATCAGGTCGCAATCAGAAGGGCTGATATGGCTGAGGATGATCCACCTGTGTATGTCGTGGAAACGGATGACGATGGCACGGTCAACGAGATCGGCCAGGCTGAAAATAGTTTGTCTGCATTTATGATGGGAATGTTGATATATGAGGCGGCAATATCCTGTTTTGAGTTTTGCGCAGAGGATATTATCTGGTATGATGATGGTGATGTTGAAAAGATAGATGGGATATTAAATAAATATCCGTATCATGTTTATAACTGGTATTCTGACAGAATCGATTTATACACGAAAACTGATGAAGAAATCTTGTTTGTTATGCAGGGAGATTCTCCGAATGGCACATATTCAGCACGGACAGAAACGGCATATCAGGAGATTGACAGACTGATAGGTGGTATTGGGGAAAGATAAGGAGCAGATTATGGTAGAGATACTATTTGGAGAAAGTTCGGCAGGTTCCATGAAAGCGGCAAAATGCGAGAATGAGGAATATAAGAATGGTCAGCCACTGTGGATACAGGGTTCTTCTGACGAGGTGATCTGCCTTGGTTTCATGCTGGACATGGGCTACATAGGCGAGGCAGTTGACAGTCAGTACCGCAAGGATTTTATCTACTCAATGTATGCTAAGAACCAGTGGGAGCAGGACGAGGAATATGACAATGAACTTAAGAAACTTGGTGATGTGTATGCTGGGGAACTGGTAAGGCTTATAAGATTTCTTGAGGGTGGTGAGCCGGTAAGAATATGGTACAGTGACGCTCCATATTCAAGGTGTGGATTTTATCATGTATGCAGCATCCTGAAGAACTATCCAAATGAAGTGACTGTTGTCACGCAGCCAGAGCATGTTGTGAAGAAAAACGTCATAGTGTCGTATCATAGCTGGAACGAGGTGGCGGCGGAGGAATTCGCTGGGTTCCTCGGAAATGAGAGGAAACTCACATCAGATGAGATAAGAATGTATGCGGAGATGTGGGGCGGGCTTGTCCTTGAAAATGCACCGCTCAGGGCTGTGGTAAACGGAACTGTGCTCAGTGTGTCAGAGGATTTCTACGATTTTATTATTTGGAACAGGCTGACTGAAAAGCCTGTTAAGGAGTGCAGGCTGATCGGAGATATTCTAGGACAGGTTCCGATTGGAATCGGCGACTGGTGGTATGCGGCGAGGATAGAACATTTCATCAGGCAGGGCAAGATAAAGGTTGTGGAGGATTCGGAGAATAAGTATGCACGTTTGATAAAAGGGTATTTGTAGAATGGAGACTGAGAATAGCGTGGATAAAGAAAAATCCAATAAAAATGTATCCGTTTGCTCTGTGCAAAAAAGCAGAAAAGCATCCCGGAAAACAAGGACAATTTATGATCGGGGTAAAGAAGGTTGCTGAATCAGAAGTAGCTGTGCTGATGGATATGCTGGGGGATCTCCCTATGACACATATTTTTCAGGAAGATGGTTTATATCTTGATGGAGTAGTACAGGGGATAAGGGCCTTTGGAGATAACCCCAAGGCGGTCTCAAAGGAAGTATTTTATCGCGATGCGGCAAAAATAAATGGAGTGTTGAGGGCGAGATGTCAGCAGTCTGGATGATGTTCAAATATATAGTGGCTTTTCCTCTCGGGTCATGTTAGAATCACATGTATATGCAAATAAATGTGGAAGGAAAGATTACGGGGATTAGTTCCAGGTAAAATATGGTGAAGGTATATGGAAGATATGAAGAATGGTAAGCGAAGTTCATTTTCGGGCAAGCTGGGGTACGTGCTGGCGGCGGCAGGTGCATCTGTGGGCCTTGGAAATATATGGAGATTCCCTTATCTTGCGGCAAAGTACGGCGGAGGAATTTTCCTCATAATATACATCGTGCTTGCACTTACATTTGGCTATACGATGATAGTTGCGGAGACGGCAATCGGACGAATGACGAGAAAGAGTCCGGTTGGAGCATTCAAATCATTTGGAAAGAAGAAATGGCTGTCGTTTGGCGGCTGGATAAATGCCGTTATACCTGTGCTTATAGTGCCGTACTATTCGGTTATTGGCGGCTGGGTCATCAAATATCTGGTGGAGTATTTCAGAGGAAATGCAAAGCTGCTGGCTGAGGATGGATATTTCACCGATTTCATATCAAATGGTGTGTCAACGGAGCTGTGTTTCGTGGCGTTCTGCGCATTTACACTTATCATTATATTTGCCGGTGTGCAGAATGGAATAGAGAGGGTATCCAAGATCATGATGCCTATACTGATCGTTTTGTCTGTCATAATTGCGGTATATTCCGTGACAAGACCGGGCGCACTTGAGGGAGTAAAATACTTCCTTGTGCCAAATGTGAAGAACTTCTCGTGGATGACAGTGGTTGCTGCCATGGGGCAGATGTTCTACTCGCTTTCCATTGCCATGGGAATACTCATAACATTTGGCTCTTACATGAAGAAAGATACGGCGATAGAGGATTCGACCAGAAATGTAGAGATATTCGACACTGGTATAGCGATCATGGCGGGACTTATGATAATCCCGGCGGTATTTGCATTCTCTGGGGGAGATCCGGATACCCTTCAGGCCGGACCATCACTGATGTTTATCACTATTCCAAAAGTATTCCAGAACATGGGATTTGGAACTGTCATAGGAATCGTGTTCTTCCTGCTCGTACTATTTGCTGCTATCACAAGCTCCATAGCACTTACTGAGAGTGCAGTGTCAACATTTGAGGATGAGCTTGGATGGGGAAGAAAGAAGGCAACGGTGCTTGTGGGAGTTATTATGCTTGCGCTTGGAAGTCTGTCATCCCTGGGATATGGCCCGCTGGCAGGAATCAAGATCATAGGCATGCAGTTCCTTGACCTGTTCGACTTCCTCACCAATTCGGTGATGATGCCTATAGCGGCACTTCTCACAAGCCTGCTTGTGTCAAGGGTAGTTGGAATAGATAAGATAGAGGAGGAGATAATTCACGGCGAGAGTGCCTTCAGGAGAAAGAAGGTATTTGTAGTCATGATCAAGTATCTCTGCCCTGTATTTGCCATCATCATTCTGCTCAGCTCTGTTGCAAATGCACTTGGCTGGATAAAGATGTAGACATGTATATAGATAATAAAGCCGCCCTGTCTGATACGTTATATGTATTAGACAGGGCGGTTTGTTATGCTCAGTATTTCTAGTTCTTTGTTGCGATGGTATTCAGATCTGGACTGACACTCTTGGTAGTTTAATTGGCTGTAGCTTGGAACTCGCTGACCTCATCCTGGCAATCCGTCACAGTGCGCTCAATGGACTTAAGTGATTCATTTGTCTGAGCCACGGATTCGCTGACCTCATCCTGGCAGTCTGTCATAGTGCGTTCGATGGACTTAAGCGATTCTTTTGTCTGAGCTATGTCAGCTGGATTGTAGCTGACCATCTCGTCATCTTGCCCGTCTATGGATTTGGAGTATTTGGCTCCGTTCTTGATATCCTCCAGAATGCCCTCGTACATGGCGATAGTCTCATTTACTCTATCCTGTGTCCACACATATTTTTTGCCACCGGATATATATGAACTACCGATGATACTTTTGAGCTCGACTTTTTCGTTCTCAAGCCATGCCTTATACTCGTCGTATGTCCACCACTCAATATCAGGAGTTGGGAACTTTTCTTCAAACTCGGCGTCGGTCATGGCTTCAAATGTCTTTCCATTATCAAAGCTGTAATATGTCTTGCCGTCATCCGGATTTATATAGGACATTATTGTCTCCGTATCAACCGTGTCTGAAAAAGTGGTATTGGTAGTATCTGTAGCTTCGGTGACCGTACTGGATTCATCGCCCTTGGCCGATGTTGCAAATACTGTCACTGTTCCGGTGACTAAGACCATCGCTACAGCTAATGATATGATAGTCGTCTTTTTTGTTTTCATAATTGCTGTTATCCTTTCTTCGATTGCGTTTCTGCTAAAGTGGTTGCAGAGTGGCATAAAACCGCCCTTTGTCTCATCCATACTGATCAGAGCCTTTGCGTAGGACGCCCTGCTTGTGCCTCCGAAATGGTGAATCACAGCCTCGTCGCAGGATAGCTCTATGTCTCTGTTGGCGAGAAAGTACATAATCCATACCAGAGGGTTAAACCAGTGTATGCAGACCGTGGTGATCAGCAGAAACTTGGTAACTGTGTCAAATCTTCTAATATGTATAAATTCATGTCCCAATACGTAACACAGGGTATCTTCATTTTCCCAGTCAGTTTTCTTGGGCATAAGAATCACTGGATGCCACACGCCAAATGTAAGCGGTGCCGAGATCAGATCTGACTGTCGTATGGACAGCTTGCGTTTTAAATTGTGAGTCTCCAGCCATCTGCGTGCAAATGCATTTTCAACTGGTAATGATGTCTGAAATTCCCTGTAGCATCTGATATATGCCGAGATAAAAAATACCGCGTAGAGAACAAGTCCTGCCACCCAGATGATATCCCACGCTGAAATCGTGAGAGCAGGAATCTGAGATTGAGGTGCCTGGGTGGAGACAGGCCCTTGCGTATTGATCGGCATGAATCTGACAGCCGGTGTTTCATTTATGTCAGAGACTGTTTTCTTTCCCAGCAGAGAATAGATGCTAAACTTAGATGGACATGAAAATGGTATTAGCAGCCTGATGATCGTGATTCCCCACAGTATCAGGAATGTCTTTTTAGGCAATCGGTTAATTGCCAGAGCGCGAATGACTGTGATCACCATGATCATGACAGCCCCGGCAACGCTCATTTGCAGTAAGCTCATATTCATCACCTCACTCCAAATCGTTGACGATCTGTTTTAGCTTTGCGATCTCCTCAGGAGAAAGCTTCTTTCTGCCGAGAAGAGCGGCAAATAGTTTGTCGGCAGATCCGTCGTAGACCTTATTGATAAGTTCAGTTGTCTCGGCCTCCTGTACCTCCTCCTTTGGTATTATGGCGTGGCACATGAAATTAGGCTCAGAGCGTTCAATTGCTCCTTTTTTGATGCACCTCTTGATCAACGTATATGTGGTGTTCATGTTCCAGCCGATTTCTTCTTTCAGGACATCGGAGATATGTTTGGCAGTTGTGTCGCCCTCGTCCCAGAGGACTCCCATCACCTTAAGTTCTGAATCAAAAAGTTTTATATCCATATGTGTTCTCCTTCACAAACTACTGCAGTAGTATTATGCCTTTATAATACTTTTCAGCTAATAAAATGTCAATACTACTGGAGTAGTTTGAATTAAAATTAATATTTGCAGCATGGCGTGACTGATTCTGGCAGGTGATAAGATTTTGAAAGTTGACAGGATTTCTGTCCGGTTTTTATAATAATGTTTATGAGTACATGAAAGAAGGATTTTACATATGGATATAAAGAAAGTTGCTATCTTAGGAGCCGGAGCTGTAGGCTCTTATATGATATGGGGACTCTCAGAAAGAGATGACATAGAGCTTGGAGTTATAGCCGAAGGCGAGCGTCAGGCTGTTTGATGGAACAGGACTTCACTACACGATATCGAATCATATCATGGTTGATCTGTGGAGCAAATTCAGACTCAACGTGTGCAACAATCTGCCACAGGCTATCCTTGGTGCGGGAGTGGGCTGTTACAGGGACAGTGAACACATGAGGATCATAAGCGATGCACTCAAGTCTGAACTTGAGGCGGTGGCTACGGCGAAGGGGATAGACCTTTCACTTGCCGAAGGGCCATCGGTGCACGGAAGTGCGGTTCCACCTTCAGCGAGATATTCGACACCTCAGGATCTTGATTCTGGAAGGCATACAGAGATAGATATGTTCTCGGGTGCACTAGTAAGAATGGGAAGAGAGCTTGGGATACCGATGCCTTACAATGAATTTGCGTATCATATGATAAAGGCGTTGGAGGAGAAAAATGACGGGCTGTTTGACTACGAGGGCAGGGAGAATGAGAGAACCTGTGCAAGGTGATATGCTTCGACGGCTGTATTGATGGTATGTTAGCATTGATACTGACTGGTGTAAGCTTTTTTGTTTTCATAATAAGAAAATGCTTTGATACATCTGCTAAATTAAGGAGGTATTGTCTATCATGTTGACATCACTTGCACTCATTTTCATAGTCGGACTGGCGATGGGCGCCATCTGTCAGAGACTTAAGCTGCCGCGCATCATAGGAATGCTGGTGACGGGAATCGTTCTTGGTCCGTATGTGCTGGATCTCTTTGATCCGTCCATATTGTCCATATCTGCGGATCTCAGAAAGATAGCGCTTATCATCATACTTATCAAGGCAGGACTGTCCCTTGACCTTAAGGATCTGAAGAAGGCAGGACGCTCGGCTGTGCTGCTCTCATTTGTCCCGGCGTCATTTGAGATCATCGGATACATACTGTGCGCACCAGTTATACTTGGAATAAACCGCATTGAGGCAGCGGTCATGGGAGCCGTGCTTGGGGCGGTATCACCGGCGGTCGTTGTTCCGAGAATGGTGAATCTCATAGAGAAAAAGTACGGAACTGACAAGGCGATTCCGCAGATGATACTTGCGGGAGCATCCTGCGACGATATATTTGTCATAGTGCTTTTTACCACATTTCTCAGCATGGCGCAGGGCGGAAGTGCTCATGTCATGGATTTCGTGAATATTCCAATATCCATCGTGCTTGGAGTACTGCTTGGCGTGGCCGTTGGATATGGACTTTATCTGTTCTTTGAGACTTCCTATGCAAGGAAACACTGCGTGAGAAACAGCATGAAGGTCATCATCGTGCTGGGATTTTCGTTCCTGCTTATAGCGATAGAGGGCTGGCTTGAGGGAAAGGTGTCGGTGTCGGGACTTCTTGCGGTGGTGGCTATGGCATGTGTCCTGAAACTCAAATGCCTAGAGTCGGTGTCGGGAAGACTCTCACAGAAGTTTGGAAAGCTGTGGCTTGCGGCGGAGGTCATATTATTCGTGCTTGTGGGTGCGGCTGTGGATATCAGATACACCCTGGCAGCAGGACTTCCGGCACTACTTATGATATTTGTCGCACTGGCATTTAGAACGGTTGGTGTTCTGATCTGCGTGGCACATACATCACTTACATGGAAGGAAAGGCTGTTCTGTGTCATCGCGTATCTTCCAAAGGCTACAGTTCAAGCAGCCATCGGATCAGTTCCGCTTGCGGCAGGGCTGGCATGTGGTAATATAGTATTGTCGGTTGCCGTGTTGGCGATCGTGGTGACTGCGCCGCTTGGAGCGATAGGAATAGACGGAACGTACAAGCATTTGCTTAGTGAGGATGAATAAGATGAATAATAAGATAAAGAACATTATATTTGACATGAACGGCACAATGATATTTGACGGAAAGTATCATGAGATAGCATGGAAGGATTATGCGGAGAAACTTGCTGGCAGACAGATGAGCACGGAGGAGTTTCAGCATCATGTGCTGGGGCACACGAACAAGGATATTCTGGAATACCTCATGGGAAAGGGTACGCTAACCGAGGAGAGGATACTTGAACTTACCGAGGAGAAAGAGGCTATGTACAGAGAGATGTACATGGAAGATACTGCAAACTTCAAGCTGGTGGACGGCCTAGTGGCATACCTTGATAAACTTAAGGGACAGGGGATAAATATGAACATAGCCACAGGGTCAAATATGACAAATCTCGCATTCTATTTTAAAGAGTTTGATCTCGGAAGGTGGTTTGACATAACGCTGTGCGCATACGATGACGGAACCATGAATGCTAAGCCGGCTCCTGATATGTACATCCGTGCCATGGAGCGTATCGGAGCAGTGCCGGAAGAAACCATGGTCATAGAGGATGGCCCGTCGGGAATCCGGGCAGCGGCGGCAGCCGGAGCCGGATATATAGTGGGAATCTACGGTGACTCATCAAGAGAACTGCTTGAAGAGACAGGGCTGTGTGATGAACTGATTCCGGATTATAGAAATATGTGATAAGAATAGGGCGTGTTCAAATGGACGAACATGCTCTATTTTGCTATGATATATGGGTGTGGGGATGATTTCTACAACAACTCCATAAGTTTATTTGCAGCAACGCTCATACCACGGCGCCTGTCACTGATGATACACATGTGACGCTTTGGTATGGGCTTTTTAAATTGCAGGCGGAACAGGTCGCCGCGGTCTATATAGCTCTGGGCGAAGTCTGCCATGATGGAGCCGATGCCGAGATTTCTCATGACGAACTGGGCGATCATATCGCTGGTCGACAGCTCGAATTCGGGCTGCAGAGTCACGCCCTCATGGCTCAGGAATGTGTCGACATATGCGCGTGTGCTTGTGTCGTGTTCCAGACAAATGATCGGAAGTTCGTCAAGCTCGTGGTAATCCAGAGTTTTGCCCTGAAGATATGAGAACCTTGGTCCGGCGATGAAGATGTCCTCGATCTCCCTTGCCTGCCTGATCTCCATGTGAGGATCTGCAGGAAGAGGACTGGTGACGATACCGAAGTCTATGTTGCCTGATAGCAGATGATTTATCGTGCTGGGAGTCGGAGCATTTGTGACATGAACCTTGATCCCCGGATATAGCTGGTGGAAATGCTCCAGATATGGCAGGAGATAGAACTGCAGTGTCATATCGCTTGCACCTATACTTATCTCACCGGTCTCCATGTGGAGGAGCTGTGAGAGCTGCTGTTCACCCAGGGAGATGGATTCGTATCCCGCTGCAACGTGGGAGTAGAGGATCTCTCCGGCATTTGTCAGTGAAACGCCCTTCTTTGTTCGGATGAACAGTTCTATGCCGATCGCCTGCTCCAGAGCTTTGACCGCCTGACTTACGGCTGGCTGGGATATACACAGCTCCCTGGCAGCGGCGGATATGCTGGATGCTTTGGCGACGTGGTAGAAGATCTTGTAATATTCGAAATTTATGTTCATTTATAATTTCCTCCAGATTCAATAGAGATCGTTTAATATGTGTGTGTCAACAATATGTTTTATTGCAAAATAATTCAGGACTTTTTACTGTTCTATAATGGTACGATTGAAATAATTTTGCTTAAAAAATTATACATATATAATATAAGTAAAATGGCGTTTGAGGTGGACAAAATCCATTATATTTACAGTTTATGTTGGTTTCCGCAAAATGTAAAGACAAATATAAGATACACTTATAATAAATATAAATAATATTGATTTTACTTATGACATTATAGTGTTATAATGAGAAGGTATTGTGAGTGATCTGCTTATAAATATTATGTATAGGCAGAAACATTTGAACAGCCACAATGCGGATATCAGAAAATATTTCAAAATGCTGCGAAAGCGAGGAAAAGTATTATGGTAAGAGCGGTTGTAGGAGCCAATTGGGGCGATGAAGGAAAAGGTAAGATCACAGACATGTTAGGTCAGGAGTCAGACATAATCGTAAGATTCCAGGGTGGTGCCAACGCAGGTCACACAATTGTCAATGACTATGGTAAATTTGCTTTACATACACTTCCATCAGGAGTGTTCTACAGTCACACAACAAGTATCATTGGAAATGGTGTTGCACTTAACATCCCTCTTCTTTTCAAGGAGATAAAGTCCATCACAGACAGAAATGTACCAATGCCTAAGATCCTTGTATCTGACAGAGCACAGATGGTTATGCCATACCACATTCTCTTCGACGAATACGAGGAGGAGAGACTTGCAGGTAAGTCATTCGGATCAACAAAGTCAGGAATCGCTCCATTCTATTCAGATAAATATGCAAAGATCGGTTTCCAGGTAAGCGAGCTCTTTGATGAGGAAGCACTGAAGGAGAAGATCGAGAGAGTTATAGTACAGAAGAACGTTCTTCTTGAGAACCTGTATCACAAGCCACTCTTAAAGGCTGACGATATATTCAACACACTCATGGAGTATAAGGAGATGGTTGCTCCTTATGTATGTGACGTATCAGCATACCTCTATGAGGCGATCAAGGAGGGCAAGAACATCCTTCTTGAGGGTCAGCTTGGTTCACTGAAGGATCCGGATCACGGAATCTACCCTATGGTTACATCATCATCAACTCTGGCAGCTTACGGTGCCATCGGTGCAGGTATACCTCCATACGAGATCAAGCAGATCATCACTGTATGTAAGGCATACTCAAGCGCAGTAGGAGCAGGCGAGTTCGTAAGTGAGATATTTGGCGACGAGGCAGATGAGCTCAGACGCCGCGGCGGTGATGGCGGTGAGTTTGGTGCAACAACAGGAAGACCTAGAAGAATGGGTTGGTTCGACTGCGTGGCATCAAAGTATGGCTGCCGTATCCAGGGAACAACAGACGTTGCATTTACAGTACTTGATGTACTTGGATATCTCGATGAGATCCCAGTATGTGTAGGCTACGATATCGATGGTGAGGTTACAACAGACTTCCCAACAACATCAAAGCTCAAGAAGGCAAAACCTGTATATGAGACACTCCCAGGCTGGAAGACAGATATCAGAGGAATCAAGAAGTACGAGGATCTCCCAGAGAACTGCAGAAAGTACATCGAGTTCGTTGAAGAGCATATCGGATTCCCAATCACAATGATCTCAAACGGTCCGGGAAGAAACGATATCATCTACAGAAACGCAAAGTAATTTGACCTGATTCACAGGGAAATCAAATAACAGAAAAATAACAGGGACACTTTCCAGTAGGAGATTATTAGGGAGTGTCCCTTTTGTTGTTGGAAATGGATTTCTATTTGTGGTGTAAGGAGATTGTAGAATAAGATTATATTTGTTATGATTATTTTATCGGCTTTCCGATAAAAGTTCTAGTGGATAGGGCGATGTGCAAAAAAAGCATATTGCAAATTTATTGCATGGAGGAGAAAAATGAAATACATCAAAATCAATGAAAACGGAATTCATATTGTATTTGGAATTACAGATAAAAATCAGATCAAATTGCTGCATTTTTCAAAAGCAGAATTTGATGAAAATGATATTTGCAAATTTGGAAAGGAATGTAAGGCAGAAGATCTGGTAAGAAAAGAGCAATTTATCGATGAGGCTTTTCAACTTGTACAGGTAAATCTTGCCGGATATAATCGCCCATATGAAAAGCATGGAAATAAACATATTTGTACAGCACCGGGATATTTATTGACCTATGCGGGGATGGAAGACAGTTGGAATGAGATTGGACGTAAGATAACCATTTATCAGGAAGATAAGGAAGAGACACATGTCCGCGTAGAAACAAGAATGCAGTTTTATAAGGGCACTTCTATCGTTCGTATGGTCAATAAAGTAATCAATGAAGGCGATAGTACACAGTGTCTGGAATATCTATCTTCATTTTGCTATACAGGAATTGAAAAAGAGGGAAAAAGCAATTCCGATGCGAAAATGAGAGTGCGCATTCCTTATAATGGATGGCAGAAAGAGATGAGTATCAAAGAATATAAGTTCGGAGATGTAGGACTGGCGCAAACACAACCCGGGGTATACCAGCGTACTTCACAGGTGCTTGAAGTATCGAATACCGGAAACTGGTCTACGAAGAAGTATTTACCATTAGGGTATGTAGAAAATACAGAGGCACATACAAGCTTATTCTGGCAGATTGAACATAACGGTTCCTGGCATTATGAGATCAGTGATCAGAATACGCATTTTTATGTCTGTGTCAGCGGACCGACCGAAGTACAGTCTCACTGGTTCAAAAATCTCGCGCCGGGCGAATCATTTGAATCGGTACCGGTTGCTGTGGGTGTGGCAGATGACAGCTTTGAAAAAGCAATGGGTGAGCTGACAAAATATCGCCGTATGATTCGAAGACCAAATAAAGATGATGAGAATTTACCGGTTATTTTCAACGATTATATGAATTGCCTGTTTGGTGATCCGACAACGGAGAAAGAACTTCCGCTGATTGATGCGGCTGCGGAATGCGGTTGTGAATACTATGTGATAGATGCCGGTTGGTATGCTCCCGGAGAATGGTGGGACAGTGTCGGCGAATGGCAGGAAAGCAGGGAGCGTTTTCCGAATGGAATTAAAGAAGTAACAGATTACATTCGTCAAAAGGGAATGATACCGGGCGTCTGGCTGGAACTTGAAGTGATGGGAATCAATTGTGAGAAAGCAAAGAATGCTCCGGATGACTGGTTCTTTATCCGTCATGGAAAGCGTGTATATGACCGTAGCAGATATCAGCTCGATTTTAGGAATCCGGAAGTCATCGAACATGTCAATGAAGTGATCGATCGGGTAGTCAAAGATTACGGAGTGGGATATATCAAGATGGATTATAACATTGAACCGGGCATAGGTACTGAACTTGGCGCGGAAAGTGTGGGGCAGGGACTGCTTGAACATGAAAAAGCATATCTAAACTGGCTTGATGATGTATTTGCACGTTATCCGGATCTGGTAATTGAAAACTGTTCCAGCGGAGGCCTTCGCATTGATTATGCGTTGCTCTCCAGATATAGTATCCAGTCTACATCGGATCAGGAAGATTACCGGAATTATGCGACGATAGCAGCAAATGCTGTGGCAGGAGTTACTCCGGAACAGGCGGCAGTCTGGTCGTATCCGATGCGCCAGGGAGACAAGGAAGAAGTAATTTATAATATGATAAATGCCATGCTGCTTCGTATTCATCAGAGTGGTCATCTGGCACAACTTCCGCCGGAACGTCTTGCATTAGTGAAAGAGGGAATTGCCTGTTATAAGACGATTCGTCAGGATATCAAATATGCGATACCTTATTGGCCGATTGATATTGCTGACAATGAGGATATGTGGGTATGCGGAGGCCTTCAGCTTGAAAACAAAGCATATCTTGCAGTATGGAAGCGGCAAATGGAAGGAAAAAATAATGACAGGTACATGAAAGCCGGCATAAACTGCACAGATGATAGTTTGTCCATACCATTGGACAGTATTCCTTTTATCAGAGACGATATGCAGGTATCCTGCATTTATCCTAAGAAGGAACCGGTTGATTTTGAATTCAAAGGAAATGTATTAACGGTGCATTTTAAAAAGCCTGTTATGGCAAGACTTTTTGAATTAAGAAAGGGTATTGTTTAATAAGGCGGAATCTGATTCATCGTTTTGAATTTTATAGATTCCACTTGTAGATGTTTGAAAATGTGATACTGGAAAATGAAACAATAGAGGACGCAGAATTTGTTGGCTGTGAATTTAAAAAATGGTATTTGTTGTAAATAAGGACAAGTGGATTAATATTCAATTTGGAGGAATAACATAATGTCAAAAGATGAGTATTTGATCACAGATGCACCGCTTAAAGCGCTGACTGTTTTTGCAATGCCTATGATCTTGGGCAGCTTTTTTCAACAAGTGTATAATATGGCTGATTCAATAATAGTTGGCCAGTATGTCGGATCATCTGCACTTGCGGCTGTTGGCGCATGTGCCGCCCTTACAAATGTATTCATTTGTGTGGCACTCGGTGCCGGCATAGGTGCGGGCGTGCTTGTGAGCCGCTATTTTGGAGCCAGGGATTATAGTAAAATGAAAACAATAGTATCAACATCGCTAATAAGTTTTATGGTTTTGAGTATACTTTTGGGTGTATTTGGTCTTATCTTTTCACGTTCGATGATGACGCTGCTTCAGACACCTGCTGACATACTGGATGAAGCGGTGTTGTATCTTCGTGTTTATTTTGCCGGATTTCCATTTTTGTTTATGTATAATATTCTTTCAACAATGTTCAATTCAATCGGTGAATCAAAGATACCGTTGGGTCTTTTGATATTTTCTTCTGTCTTGAATATTGTTATGGATCTTTGGATGGTGGCAGGCCTCGGCCTGGGCGTTTTCGGTGCAGCTCTTGCAACTCTTATTGCCCAGGGAATATCCGCAGTGTTTTCACTGCTGATTTTTCTTTGGCGTATGTGCCAATATAAAGGCCGTTTTGATTGGTTTGACAGGCACGAGTTACATTTCATGCTTAGAATTGCCGTACCATCGGTTCTTCAGCAGTCCACAGTGTCGATTGGTATGATGATCGTTCAGGCAGTTGTAAATCCATTCGGTACACAGGCACTTGCAGGTTACTCAGCAACGATGAGGGTAGAGAATGTTTTTTCACTGATATTTGTATCCATTGGAAATGCAGTTTCACCGTATGTTTCTCAGAATCTTGGCGCAAAGAAAATCAAACGTATCAAAAAAGGATATCGGGCTGCGTTGGTGTTGGATGTGTGCTTTGCGATCATCGCATTTATAGTCATTGAAACACTGCATACTCAGATTTCATCTTTATTCCTTGGCAAAGATGGAACCGCTTTGGCATATCAGGTGTCTGGGGGCTATATGAGATGGATTGGCTACTTTTTCATCTTCATGGGAATCAAGATGGCAACCGACGGGGTCCTTCGAGGACTTGGGATCATGCGCCCATTTCTCATTGCAAATATGGTCAACCTCGCGATTCGTCTGTCAGTTGCCCTGATTTGTGCGCCCCGTTATGGTATCGAATTTGTCTGGCTTGCGGTGCCGGCGGGATGGCTTGCAAACTTCCTGATCTCTTATATGGCTCTCAGAAAGTCGTGGCCGGTTGATAAAACAATTGGCGAATGATCGGTTTGGTGCAAAGGAATGTCTGTTTTGCGAAGTTTTTTTCCAAAAAAAATTGACACAGTATACTGACCAACATATAATCGTTCTAAAAAGTGTCTGCTGATTAATGAGAAAATTAAAATTTAAGCTTAATCAAACAATTCAATTTTGTCAGCACAAACAATAATTAACAGCGTTAAGGCGTATGGAAATTAAAAATCCATACGCCTTATTTTTTTCAAATCTGTGCCTGCGCGTGAGCGCCGGTACTCAAATAAATTTTCAAAGGAGGAGTTGCCATGCTGTTAAATGCCTTTGCAAGCGTGCTGTCAAGCAGCCAGAGCAGCGGAATGGAAGATACGACAGTCTACCCATTCTGGCTATCCCTAATCTGTTTTGCAATAGTACCGGCAATCATTGAGGAATACATCTTCCGGGGGGTGATACTCGGCGCTTATCTGAAAGTGGAGATGATGGCGGCGGTTCTGAATAGCAGCCTACTACAAAGCATTTGATTTAAGATGGTATGGGTAATATAATCTGAAATGTAAATATTTTGCTTAACTATAGGGGATTGATGGGAATGCGATTGATTTATTATTCTTGGATATTGATTTGATTACGACCAGCGGCGTAGATATAGGACAGTATATTCGGCATAGACTGAATAATTACAGCATGGAGATTGTGTTTATGTGTCTTCTGAGAAGGATAATGCAGAGCTGGAATGAGCAGCAGATAGTGCCGAGTGTGGCTCTGATAATTGTGCCGATTATCAGTATATGGTCAACTGCGTAAATCAGGGAGACATTTTCTTACCACCAAAGATGATTCGTATAATCATGGCATGGGTTTACAGAGTGTACAGGATGTTGTGAATCAAAATAATGGTGAGATACAGTTTGAAGCCACTGAAAATACTTTCATAGTCAGAGTTATATTGTTCAATTAACGTAAAGGAGGTATCGTACATCTGTTGTGTGCGAGAAAGAGAAATGGGAACATTGGAAGTGGACAAGAGTCTTAAAGCGGCGTTTAAGGAAACGCTGGAGCCGCATGGCTTCAAGAAAGTAAAGGGGAGGTATCCGCACTTTGTGAGGATGGCAACTCCCGAGATTATTCAAGTCATCAACTATCGGCTGGAGCAGGCGCTGTCGCCACAGTTGGAGGAAAAACGGTTTGAAGTATACTGTGCGGTCGGCAGTATATACCGCCCGGAGATCAATCTGAACCGGTCTGTGTATGCCAGCATGGATTGGATAAATACAACACAGCTAGATATGTATTTTACGGCAAAGCGAAATGAAATACCGGTTTACGAGAATGAACAGCCGAGAGTTGATTATATCATCAAAAAGGGAGATGAAGCGTCTCTCAGAGAACAGATTGCGTTTGCCATGACAGGAATTGAGCATTATGTAATTCCGGCATTTGACAAGGTGGTGGATTTAAAGACTTGTGTGGATTATTTGGAGTTATATGGCTTTGATGAGTTGGAAATTAGTAGAAAAACTGAATGTAATGGGGATGTATTTATTTTGCCGGCAAAGTATCCGAATAAAGAATCCTATAGAGTGAAAGTGCAAAATGATTTCCAAGAGGCAAAGAGAAGTGTGTTGCAACGTATTTCGGAGGGAAAAATGACACAGGAGGCAGGCAGGGAAAAGTTGCTTTGGTGTGAAGAAAGCTATAATGATGATATCGAACAATACGGAAGATTTTTTGAAGATGAAACAACTAAAAAAGAACTTGAACGATTAAAGGCAGAGCGAGCAGAAAAAAATATAAATGCAATACGTGCGATGGGAATCAAAGTGTAGAAAATGAGGAAAAAGAAGGGAAGCAAGAAGAGGAAATTAAAACAAATAACGAGAAGGATTATTGCTGTAGTGTTGTCAATATCAATGTTATTGACAGTGTTACCGACGAACTGCAGCGTAGCTTTCGCAGAAAGTGGAAATTTAGGAGAGACGATTCTTGCATCTTTGACAGATGAGATTTCAAGTATGGGCGAGGCATCAGCGGAAGCGCTTGCCGATTCGACCGCAGAAGCCAGCGTGCGGGCAGGGGATTGGAGAACGGCAATTTATGTAGACCGTTTGGCGTGGAATAAATTTCACATAGAGGTGCAGAAAGATATAGTTACAAAATATAAATCAAAGCCGTAAACGCAGGTAAGATAGTCACAATTCCGGCAGAGGACATGACGATAGGCAGCTGGTCGGGAACAGGGTATATGGTCATAGACCCTGAGACCGGAGCAGGGGCGTATATGATATCAGGCGGGCTGTGTGGGGGAAGCACGGCGGAAGCCATATATAGTATGTTTCTTGTCAGTCAACTATATTTTAGCGTAACATTAGAATCGCAAGTACAGGGAATAGTTTCAATGGCGGAAATACTCAGTTATGCAGTTTTGTTTGATGGCATGCTAGCAACGGCAGTTGCTTATGGTGGAATGAATCAAGCGATAATGAAATTAATGGGTTATAACTGGATTGATATGTTTAAGGATGGGTTTTTAGGAATTTTGGATGGATATTCAAAAATTGGTTCATAGGAGGGCTAATGAAACTTTTTGGGTTTGCATTTATTTTATGGATAATTGTATATGTCTATGGAATATATAAGCATGGAATAAAAGATGTAATACTTCAACATAAGGTATTTATTAATTGCTTATTACTAGTTGTGACTGTTATATTATTTGCATTCGGTTGTTATACAAATGTTATATACTCAAGCAAATGTAAAATAGGTGAACGAGTAGACGGGGTAATATCGTCGAGAGATTTTAGCCCAGGTTCAAGAAGTGCAGAATGGTATTATGAGTATGAAATAGATATTACAGATGAAGATACTCATGTGACAGCATATTCAAGTAAATATTATAAGTAAGGTGACATTGTAGCATGTTATGTAGCAATTTCCGATGTTCAAAAAGAACGTAAATCAATTATTGAGGTTAGTAATGAATGCAAAAAAGGAAATAGATTAATAACGGTTGCAGGTTATGTACTGATTTTTGAACTAGGAATTTGGTGTATTCAGAATAAATTTTAAAGGCAGTTAAAGTCAGGGTATAGTTTGTATTAAGCTGAGGAGAAAAAGTAAACAATAACCATAAACCACATTTCAAAGGGAGGAAGAAACAATGTTAAAGGGGAAAAATTTCTTATTGAAAAGAGTCATTTCGTGCGTCCTTGTATGCGCCATGATACTGGGGCTGATTCCGCAGTCCGTCTATGCGGCACCGTCTGAAGGCACAGACACTCAGAAGACTTATTCGTCAGACGGATTCACCATTACTTACAAGGAAGCAAGTGCATGGGACAATTATGTGAATGCGGAGATAACGCTTGCAAACGACACGGACAGTGCAAAGAGTCTGTGGGAGATTCAGTTTTCATATGACGGCGAGATAGACAGTATATGGAACGCTGATATAAAAAACCACGATGACGGCACGTATGTGCTTGAAGCAAAAACATACAACAGCACGATAGCTGCGGGGCAGTCCGTAACCCTTGGGTTTATGGCTCACGGAAGCAGTGCAAAACCTGCCATGCCGGAGAGCATAACATTTGCAGATGCTTCGGCTTCGGAGGATAAAAAGGACGAAGATACAGAAGGCGGGGATTCGGAGGGTACAGATACACCGGAGGTCATAATTCCGGGGCAGACATATGAGGTCCCGGAAAAGTGGAGCGGACTAAACTACGCAGTGTTCACATCCGGAGATTCAAATCTGTCGCTTTATACGGGAAATACAAGTATAAGCGGTTCAGTCCATACAAATCAGGATTTTTATTATCAGGGCAGCAGCATAAAGATAGACGGAGTGCTTGAGGCTTCAAAGGGCATAACAATAAAGACGGCAGTCGGTTCTGACTCCATACAGATAGGCTCCAAGTTGGAAAAAGCAGACAGAATAGAGATGCCGGATATCACAGAAGAGCTGACCGAATACACATCAGCAAACGGCGTATGCTATGACGCTTCCACGCAGTTTGGAAGCGACAGCATAATCATTGATACATCGCTTTATATAAACGGCGATGCCGCATTCAATACGACAGAGTTTATGGGACAGGGAATCATATATGCAACGGGAGCGGTTACATACAATGCGGGAAGCATGAGCACAGCGAACGGCTCAAGGCTGTTTATTGCCTCAGAGAGCGGAGACATTACCATCAATGGTTCCGGGATATCAATGAATGCCGTTCTGTACGCGCCAAACGGCTGTGTATGTATCAATTCAAACGAACTGAACCTGAATGGTCGCATCATAGCAAAACAGGTATGTATAAACGGAACAAAAGTAAATATAAATGCAGGACCGTGTGATTTGGACATGCTTGATTTCATCTTCAAGCCAGAGATTGATGTAGCGGCAGATGGTACAAAGAAAGAAAACCGCAGGGTCAGCCTGTCCGTGCAGGAGATTATGAACACGGAATACATACAGAAAGAGAATACGGTCTGGAGCATAACCAGAGACGGGGAAGATGCCGGACAGTATTATGCTGTGGATGAAGAAAATTCAGATTATTTCCACAGGGAGATGATTTTTAGGGAAGCCGGCACTTATATGGTGTCTGTCACCGTGACAACAGGGAAGGTCAATTACACGGTTACAAAAGAACTGGTGATTGAGGAGGATAAAGCGCCATGCGCTGATTTTGAACTGTCGGATAAATACTTTATGCGTGATGAAGAGGGGAAGACATATGTGCACATAGACGACAGTTCGGTGTCACCGGATGGAGATACTATAGGCAGACGTGTGTGGACGATATATTATGATAAGGACAACAATGGAGAGTTTGACGAATCTGAGGGCACGGTAATCAGCGACGAAAATGAGGCGGCTGTTGATTACACGACAGAGAACGTCGGCAGATATAAGGTATCGATTACAGTGTACGAGACCTTTGACGACACAATACCAAAGCTCCTGACGGAAGATGCGTATCTGCATGATGATACATCGGGCAAGGCTGTTTCGGAGTGCGTGTTTGAAGTAGGCAATGAGGCGCCGACGGCAGCGCTTGATATTGAAAAGTCAAAGTCGGCTGATATAGTATTCACGGTCGGCGAGACCGATGCTGACACCATGGCTGTCTATACGGAGAAAGCCGATGAGCTTAAGACTCTGCTTGCAGAGAACGGGATAGACGCCAAGGTGGATGCTGTGTCCACATCCACATATACCGCGCAGGACACATTTGCGTGGAAGGAATACGGACACTACAACTGCGACGGCTACGCAGAGCACATCATATATGAAGAAGATGCCATCAAGATGATAGGATATTACAGTTCTCCAAAGAAGGATTTTCTTTATATAGCAAATGACAATCCTGGGCAGAAGACATTTGAATTCGATTTGCAGCGTGATAACACCGACTGGCACAGCATGGAGGGCGGCGGCTTCCTGTTCAACACAACGGTTTCCGATGATGATAATTATATAAAGGGATTCTGTATACTTGTGACTCGGTCGGGGCTTAAACTCGTCCGTATAGACTGCGACAACCTTCAGAGATTCAGAGACGGCGGTGTAGAGTGGGTGCAGAATGTCGGTCAGCTTTTAAGGACCTACAGCATACCAAATCTGTATGCGGAACATCATTTCAAGATAGTGGTTGACAGCAGCACCATATCGGTGTGGGATGGGGACACTCTTGTGATAGATAACTTTGTTCTGCCTGAAAACGATTATGGCTATGGGTTTGGACCTATCACAAGTCAGGCATGGCACGACTGTTGGCAGAGGTCATACTTCACATTCAAGAACATAACCATGGAGACAATGACTGGAAGCAGCCTTTCGGATATTGTAGACGGATATGACTGGAGGGCAGGGGCGTCACATTATGTGCTGAACATAAGCAGCGCTGAGGTGCCGGAACTGGTTTCCGATGACGCCATGGCGGAGCTTGCGGCTGCACTCATAAGAAATCAGGCGGCATTTGCCGGAATCGGCAGTGATACAAACGAAAGTCAGTATCTCGGACTTTTAAATGCCGCGAATACGGGCGGCATGTACGTATCACTGGACGACCTATCTTCCAAGATGGACACGATAAACACGTACATACTGCAGTCTGTACTCAGCAAGGACTACAGCATAGACAAATACATAACAACAGATGATATAATCACCTACAAGGGTTATTATCAGGATGCCGAAAATGATGAGATATATGAAGAACAGTGGGAGTATGAATACGATCCGTCGGCTTTCACGTCGTCGTCAGGTGAGGCTGAAAATATAGTAAAGAAAGTGGACGAGCCTATTACGGTGTTTGAAAATACGGGAGCATATTCCATACGGCTTGCAGTAAGGGACAATCCGACGGGTGACAACGATGCTCTGGACGGGTACCGCCTGTGGTCTGATACGGAGCAGTATGACAGGCTGCTTCTTGTACAGACACGCCCTGCTGCGTCGGTTTCCGTAACGGTTTCGGAAGACAGTGAGGACAGCTCGGAATGTATTGCAAATGCAGTTTATGAGGCTTATGATGCAGACCACACTGATGACAGCACACAGGGTATACGAGAGGAATATTTCTGCTACAAGAATGTAAAAGACGCGGGATGGACTGAGGGCAAGCTTCCGAACAGGCTTGCAGCAGGGTGCACATATCTGGTTAAGTATCAGGTAAAGGATGCGGAGGGGACGCTGTCTTTCCCTGCCGTGGCGGTTGTGTGTACTACTGAGCCGGGAGTATACGAGGAGATTGATGATACGGTTCCGCCTACGGTGTATATAGACACAGCAAAGACAGAGATAAAAGTGGGAGAGGAACTTCTGATAGACGGATATGCGCTGGATGATTACGGCGTGGATTCGTATGAGATGTATATAGACGGGGAGCTTGTGCTCAGCTCTTTTGGACGAGTGATATTAACTCCTGACAAGGCTGGTGAGATAAAAGTAAAGGCGGTAGCCACGGATATCGGCGGCAATACTTCCGAGAAGGAAATCACCATCACCGTGGTGGACGACAGGGACACTACGCCGCCTGTGGCAGAGATTACATCACCAAATTCGGGTTCGGAGCTTGGATTTAATATACAGATAAAGGGAACAGCTGATGATGAAACCAAATTTGACAGCTATACACTTTCGTACCGCGCGCAGAGTGAAGATGAGTATCACGTCTTTGCCGAGGGCAGCGAGGCAGTGACAGATGACGTACTCGGAACGCTTGACGTGTCGGAATTTACTGCCGGCACATACGATATACGGCTTACCGTAAAGGATGCGGCGGGAAATGTCTCTTACTATGGCATAACCCTGTATATCGAGGTGGGTACGGGTACATCGTCATACGCCCTTTCGGGTTCCATCGACTCGATATCACTGTCCGAAGACAAGTCGCAGATAGATATAAAGGGCAGTGTAAACGCGGAAGGAAATTTAGACAGATACTCGCTCACATACAGCTTGGGCGGGTACGGCGACAAGGTGACCATATCGGAAGGCACGGAAGAGGTAACAGACGGCATACTTGGCTCCATAAACACGTCAGAGCTATCGGGCGGAACTTATTACCTGACGCTCACTGCCACGGATACAAATGGCAACAGCGGAACTGCATCGGCGTCGTTTGGGTATACCGTGGGGACATCTTCGATTGAAAATGAGAACACGGGCGAGATAGGCAAAGACAGCGGAAAGGAAGAAGAAGGAAAAGAAGAAGGCGGCGGAGAAGAACAGAAGCCGGAGACGCAGGACAAGCCGTTCTCTGTCAGCCTGTCATACAGTCAGGCTGCAATAGGAACTGCGGTCAAGGTACAGGTGACACTGCCGTCGGATATTGATGAGAGTACTCTGGTTATATATAAGGGCGAAGAGGAGATAGCAAGCGGAACGAGGAAGACGGAATTTACGTCCGCAGTGTCCGGAAAAGTTAGGATAACCGCAGTCGGAACGGACACAGCAGGCGAGAAAAGACAGGTGACTGCTTACTGTAACCTCTTCAACGACAAGGACAAGAAGGCTCCCGTAGCGGAGATAACATCGCCTGCGATAGATGAGGCGCTTACGGAGCCTGTGGACATAACAGGCTCGGCATATGATGAGACGGAGCTTGATTACTGGAAGCTGGAATACCGCATGACAGATTCCGACACATACATACTTCTCTCAGAAGGTACAGAGAAAGTGAAGGACGGTACTCTGGGACGACTTGACACAACCATGCTTATGAACGGACAGTACACCTTAAGGCTGACGGTATGCGACAAGGGCGGCAACAGGACGAGACTTGAAAATGATTACGTGGTAGAAGGCGGTCTCAAGGTCGGTGCCATGAACATAGGCTTTACCGACATAACGGCAAAGATGGGCGGTTCCACGGTGACTGTAAACCGCATGTACGACAGCAGGAATAAGCAGCAGGGCGACTTCGGTATCGGCTGGACGCTCGGCATATCAGGCATGAAGCTGTACGAGACAAATGATATAGCAAACGGGTACCAGATGACACAGTCGGGTTCCCTGTTCTCAACAGCATACCAGATAAGCGAAACGGTAAGCCATGACGTAACCGTGACATACGGCGACGGGACAAGCGACAGATTTGAAGTATCGCTTTCACCGGAGCGCAGGGCGCTCGTGCCGATATCCGAGGTGACGGTATCATACAAATGCGTGACAAGCCAGAAGGTGAAGCTCGAGATTATAGGCGATACGACTGCATACTTTACAGGCAACGGGCTGATGTTCTACGAGGACAGCATGTTTGACGACCTGAAATACAAGCTCACCAACAAGGACGGCGTGCAGATGTACATGACGGCGGATGGCGGCGTATACAAAATAGCTGACACCGACGGCAACGTAATAACGGTTGATGAAAACGGATACCATGCGGAAAACGGAAAAAGCATCATATTTGACAGGGACAGCAAAGAGCGTGTTACGGCGGCGACGGATCCGAACGGGAACACCACGAAGTACGCATATGACGATGCGGGCGACCTTATAAGCGTGACTGACAGTGCAGACCGCACGGTGAGCTTCACATACGACGCGGAGCACAACCTGATATCAATCACCGACCCGATGGGCATAGCAGTGGCAAGGAATGAGTATGACGATGACGGAAGGCTTATTGCGACCATAGATGCGGACGAGAACAGAATAGAGTACGATTATGATGTGGACGGAAGAACGGAAGCGGTGAAGGACCGCAGAGGGAATACCACGGTATACACCTACGATGACAGCGGCAACATACTCCAGACGGTGGATGCATGCGGAGGAAAGACGACAAATACCTATGATGACATGGGAAATCTTCTCTCGACAACGGACGCAAACGGGAATACCACAGGCTATGACTATGACTCATCAGGCAACGTGACAAAGGTAACCGCCGCAGACGGCACAGCCGTTTCAAGTGAATATACACAGGATAACCTTGTGTCCGGCATACAGATGATGGACAAGACCGTCATGGCAATGGAGTACGATGACTATGGCAGACTGACAAGCCTGACTGACGCTGACGGCAATGATACGGAATACACATATTCGTCAGACGGAAAACTCACGGGAGTAACTGACGGGATAGGAACCGTCCAGACGGTGACATACGATGCGGACGGAAATGCTGCTTCCACCACAAACGGTGCGGGCGAGACAGCATCATACACTTACGATAAAGACGGAAGGTGCACTTCGGTGACGGTCAGCCGGATAGAGAATGGTGAGACGCTCACATTCACAAGCACCTACAACTACAACGAGGCGGGAGACATTATCCAGAGCGTTGACAACTCCGGAAACGTGACGGCATATGAGTATGATGCGGATGGAAACATGATAGCATCAACCGACGCAAAGGGACGCAGAATCACGTATGAATATGATGACCTCGGCAACACGGTGAAAACTGCATACCCGGACGGAACATGTGAGACTTTCGATTATGACGCAAACGACAACAACACGTCGGCGACAGACCGAAGCGGGCAGACAGTGCAGATGGAGTACGATAAGCTGAACCGCCTTACGAAGAAAACATACGCTGACGGGACAAGCGAGACATACACTTATGACGCAGCAGGCAACGTGACGTCAGTTACAGGCACAGGCGGCGGAAAGACCACCTATGCATACGACTGCCGCGGCAGGAATACTTCCGTAACGGACGCACTTGGTAACACAACCGTGTTCGCATACGACGAGGCTTCGAGACTTGTATCTCAGACGGACGCGCTTGGCGGCGTGACGTCATATGAATACGATGACAACGGCAACGTGACAAAGACTACGTATGCGGACGGCAACAGCGTAACTGCTAAGTACGATGCGAGAAGCAGAATCACTGAGCAGAAAGACCAGAACGGCAGTAAGACGGAGTATGCCTATGACGGCGCAGACCGTCTTGCAGGCGTGACAGACGCAGACGGCGGAACCTACACCTACGGCTATGACGGAAACGGCAATCTGGCAACGGTTACGGACGCGCTTGGGAACACCACCACCTACACTTATGATGCAGGCGGCAGGGTGTCCACGGTTAAGAATGCTCTGGGCGGAACTGCTTCATACGTATATGATGAAACAGGAAACGTGGCGAAGTACACAGACTGTGCGGGAAATGTCACGACATATGTCTATGACGATATGGACCGCCTCACGGAGAAGAACGTGTCAGGAGAAAAGACTTCATACACCTACAGCAAGGCGGGACTTCTCACAAAGGTCACGGACGGCATGGGAACCGTAAGCTTCAGCTATGACAGCTATGGAAGACTCACAGGAAAGACAGACGCAGCAGGGAATAAGCTGACGTATACCTACGACAAGTGCGGCAGGCTGTCGTCCATGGACAACGGATTCGGCGGAACAAAGTACGAATACGACATCATGGACCGCGTGACGCGTGTCATAGACAGGAACGGTCAGGCGACGGTGTACGAGTATGACGCCCTCGGCAACAGAAGCGCAGTGTGCTATCCGAACGGAAATGTCATGACATACACCTACGATGCGTGCAGCAGGCTCAAGGAAGAGTGCATAGTAAACGCAGACGGTGTGACGCTTGCAAAGTATACCTACGGTCTGGGCAAGGCAGGGGAACGTCTCAGTGTGACTGACATCACAAACGGCATAGAGACTGACATCGCGTATGAGTACGACAGCCTGAACCGCCTGACGAAAGAGGTCATAGAACGCGGAGACAACAAACTTACAAACGAGTACGGCTATGACAGTGCGGGAAACCGCACGTCAAAGGAAACCAAGGTTAAGGGTGACATCACGGAGCTTGCGGACACGCAGCTTGACGAGGTGGAGATAACTGAAGGTACGACTACTTACACCTACAACGCCTTAAACCAGCTCGTAAACGAGAAGTCAGATGACGGAACCATCACGTATACATACGATGCAAACGGAAACCTGACGGAGCAGGCGGGCAGAAAGACGGCTTCCTACAGCTATGACGCGGAGAACCGTCTGACTAAGGCGACGGTACAGAGCGGCAACAGCGTCACGATAGAGAGCTATACCTATGACTATGCAGGCAACCGCACATCGAAGACAGTCAATGAAGACAGCACGGTATATTACGTGACCGACACGAGCGGAAGTCTTGCATATGTGGCAGCCGAGATGGATGCGGACGGCAAAGAGACTGCTTCATACACCAGATGCGACGGCGAGCTGATGTCGATGGAAAGAAGCGGGGAAGTATGGTATTATCTGTATGACGGACTTGGCAGCACAAGGCTTCTTACAAATGAAGCGGGACGTATCACAGACAAGTATGCCTACGACGCATACGGCAGCCTCCTGAAAAAGAGCGGCGGCACTGAGAACGACTTCCTCTACACGGGCGAGCAGTATAATGCGAACACGGGGCTATACTACCTGAGAGCAAGATACATGAATCCGGGCACGGGCACGTTCATAAGCATGGACAGCTATCAGGGAAGCCTTTACGATCCGATAAGCTTGCACAAGTATCTGTATGCGAATGCGAATCCGGTTACGTATACGGACCCGAGCGGATATTTCTCACTACCTGAACTTAGTGCTGGCATGACAATGTCGCAAGTGTTGTCATCATCGTGGAAATTTATAGGACTAAACACTTTGATAGGCTCTTTGACTGGAGCGGCTGTTGGAGCTGTTGATTCCATTTTAGGAGGAAATAATTTCTCGACGGTATTGCAGGATGCTTTTAAAGGACTTTGGCAAGGGGCATTGTTTGGATGTGTTCTATCTTCTTTAACATGTTTTGCAACAATTAGTCCAATTTGCATGACCTTGCTATGTGCCTCACAGAAATTATTGTTGGTGAGCGGAACGGTAGGTGTAGCTATATCGGCTGAAGAAGGACATCCTGCTCAAGCAATATTTCGAGCCATCGTGTCAATTTTTGCATATAAAAGTTTGGGCAAAATAATAGATGGAGTAGACATAGCTAAATTAGACGGAGCAACTAAAGGTTATAGTCAAGATGCAAATGGTAGATGGCACAGATCCAATGGGCAATTTGCATCAAATTCGGAAGTTGGGATAACAGGTAAGACAGCGAGTGGAAAAGGTGTTCATGGTAACTCATTGACCAATAATTTTAATAAAAATTATGGATATGCATTGATTGATAAGAATACAAGTGAGGTACTTAAATTTGGAGAAACTTTATATCCAGACACAAGATATACACAAAGTTATTTAGATAGCATAAATGCAGAAATGAAAGTATTGGTCAGTGGACAAAAATTAGATATTCATTTATGGCAGCATGATATGAACATGTATTATTTTTATAAATATGGAGATTTTCCACCGCTGAATAAGAAAGGTTGGTAGTATGGAAATAAATATTAATTCGCCACAGTATTACACAAATGAATTTGGGATAGATGACGATATATATAATCTGTGCCAAGATATTCATGAATACTTTAAAAACAAATGTTACAGCGAAAGTATTGATATAGTTGGAATAATACCTATAATTGCTCCTAAGGAGACGATAAATAAAGGCTTATGTAAAAGAGGGTATCATTGTGAACCAAAATATGGATTTGCAAGCGTCAGGGAGTACATAGATTATGAAGAGTATGTTTCTGCGGATGTTGAAAAGAAAAAAAAGTTAATGCTTCAATGTGTTTTAAATTCTGTAAAAACAATAAAAACAAAGGGAAGGATAGACTTTCAAAAATTCAAAGAGGATTTTGATGTTTTTTGTAAAGAACATAGAATTTAAAAAACGGCAAAAATTAAGCGGATTGTAAACATCGTGATTTAGAGCCCTCAATGACGTGGCAGTCGGCTTCATGTGCGACGGCATGTGCAAGACATCACTCGGCATCATCCTAAAGTCGATGATGGCAATATTCGGTCTCGGAAGCTAGGTTGACCAGATATAGGAAGCAATAAAGAGCGGCGATCCTGTGGAGATAGCGGTGCGGTTCGTGCAGCTTACGTGTATGCTGTTCGGGCTCACAAGCCAGTACTTCACGGGCGACACGCTGGTTTCGGCGGAATACGGGCTTACGCCGATAGCTGACATAGAGGCAGGAGACTATGTCTGGTCTAAGGACACGGAGACGGGAGAATGTGTTCTCAGGGAAGTGACGGAAGTTTCTCACTGTCGGAGACATCGGTTGAAACGAGTGGACAAGCCTGTCTGCAAAGCGCAAATGCAATTAATGCTATGGTTATGCTCAATATCGCAAGGAGCCTTTGGGGAACAAAACGGAGTTCCTATGTAGTATATACACTCATGGTTGCATTCCATACAAGAAATTGGATAGAAGATGATGGCGGTATGGTAGGGTACAATATGATAAACGGTATAGGTGCAGGAAATAAAAATAAAACAATATATCATGATAAGTCAAATGAATATTTTAAAGACTACCCATCGTTGATTAATAATTATATTAGCGAATAGATAAATGCAATATATGAAGATATTGGTGCATGGTGGAAGGTAAAGTAATATGGGAACATTGGAAGTGGACAAGAGTCTTAAAGCGGCGTTTAAGGAAACGCTGGAGCCGCATGGCTTCAAGAAAGTAAAGGGGAGGTATCCGCACTTTGTGAGGATGGCAACTCCCGAGATTATTCAAGTCATCAACTATCGGCTGGAGCAGGCGCTGTCGCCACAGTTGGAGGAAAAACGGTTTGAAGTATACTGTGCGGTCGGCAGTATATACCGCCCGGAGATCAATCTGAACCGGTCTGTGTATGCCAGCATGGATTGGATAAATACAACACAGCTAGATATGTATTTTACGGCAAAGCGAAATGAAATACCGGTTTACGAGAATGAACAGCCGAGAGTTGATTATATCATCAAAAAGGGAGATGAAGCGTCTCTCAGAGAACAGATTGCGTTTGCCATGACAGGAATTGAGCATTATGTAATTCCGGCATTTGACAAGGTGGTGGATTTAAAGACTTGTGTGGATTATTTGGAGTTATATGGCTTTGATGAGTTGGAAATTAGTAGAAAAACTGAATGTAATGGGGATGTATTTATTTTGCCGGCAAAGTATCCGAATAAAGAATCCTATAGAGTGAAAGTGCAAAATGATTTCCAAGAGGCAAAGAGAAGTGTGTTGCAACGTATTTCGGAGGGAAAAATGACACAGGAGGCAGGCAGGGAAAAGTTGCTTTGGTGTGAAGAAAGCTATAATGATGATATCGAACAATACGGAAGATTTTTTGAAGATGAAACAACTAAAAAAGAACTTGAACGATTAAAGGCAGAGCGAGCAGAAAAAAATATAAATGCAATACGTGCGATGGGAATCGAAGTATAAACGAGGATAAAAAGGAAGGGAGCAAGCATATGAAATTTTATTGCACGGGAAAAGGTCATCTGGTTTCTTGAAAACCAGATGACCTTTTTTGAAAAGCAGAAAGGCTTCTTGTCCTTTCATTAGTATATTCAATTTAAAGTCAACTATAATTATTTATCCTTGTTATCAGCGTCGATCACTGACTTGATCTGTTTCATAAGAGAGTCATAGTTGTCCTGATTGTCGATTCCTCCAAGCATAGGTTCTCCGACAATATTACCATTTCTATCGACTAGTATGGTTGTAGGAAATGCCATGATGTCGGAGGCATACTTGCCTATACTTGAATCAGAGTCAATGGAGATATTGCGGTATTTTGCACCCTGGTTGTCAAGAATGGCTGCGGCTTCCTTGATAGCATCTTCGTTTCCGTCAAATGTCTCTGTGTTGATACCTACTACCTCGCCTCCCATCGATTTGATGGCGTCGTTTAATTCATTAAGCTTGGATAATTCTGCGACACAAGGCTTGCAGCCGGTAAACCAGAAATTAACGACAGTTACTGCATTATTGGAAAACAGGCTTTCGTCAACAGAATTACCATCCAAATCCTTGCCGGAGAAACTCTTGAAAGGTGTGATTTCTTCGGAACTGTCGTTCTGGTCGGTGCTCTCTGATCCTGTATTATTATTTTCGATTTCGGATATCTGCTTTTCAATCTGTCTGATGGTTTCAATATCATCGTTAAGTGTTTTCAGTTCATCATCTGTAAAGGATTCCTTGTTTGATTCAACGGCGCTGGCCAGATAATCGGCATAATCTCCGTTTGGATCAGCGCTGCTTTTATTCATCATGCCAAATACCTTGTTCCATACATCCTGGTGATCTGCAAAGATCTGGTTCTCCTGCTGATATAGATCATCCAGCTTTGTGTTGGAATTGTCCACAGCTTCAGTGGTGGATTCTGTCTGGGTTTTTTGTGAATTCTCAGTGGTGGCAGATCCTGATCCGTTACATGCTGTGAGAGATAATGCTGCACAGAGAGTGATAATAGATATTAATGTTCTTTTTGTCTTCATAAATAATTGCTCCTTTAAATAATAATTTAAATAATATTAGTGTGGTTGATTGTTACATGTTGGTTTTGAATCTTGCTTATGTCCTTTTGGGGAACATGGCTTTCCCATAAACTGATAGTGGATCGCATCTTTTGGACATGCCTTCATACATGCTCCGCATCGTATGCATTCCGGATGATTTGGTGTTTTGCATACATCTACATCCATTTTGCATGCCTTTGAACACTTACCGCATCCGACACATTTGCTGCTTTCAACCTTGATACTCATAAGGCTGACCTTGTTGAATAATGAGTAGATTGCGCCGAGAGGACAAATCCATTTACAGAAGGGTCTGTAGAACAGAATACTCAGAACGACAACTGTAATTAAAATAAGGCATTTGAATGAAAACAGCTTTCCAAGAGCAGAGCGTATAGCTGCATTTCCGAGTGAAAGTGGTATAGCACCTTCCAGAACACCTTGTGGACAAATATACTTACAGAAGAACGGGTCTCCCATTCCTATGGAGTTCGTTACAAGCATCGGCAGAAGTATAACGAAAACAATAAGGATTATATATTTCAGGTATCTTAGTGGTTTCAGCCTGGCTGTGGAAAACTTTTTCCCGGGGATTTTGTGAAGCAGATCCTGAAACCATCCAAATGGACACAAAAACCCACATATAAATCTTCCGAGGATCACACCGATTAAAATGAAAAAACCGGTTATGTAGTAAGAAAATTTAAATTTGGATGATCCAACGACCGCCTGAAATGCACCGATGGGACACGCTCCTGTTGCAGCAGGACAGGAGTAACAGTTTAGTCCTGGTACGCATACTGTTTTTGCTTTGCCCTGATAGATCTTGCCTTTAAATAAATTGGGGATGTGAATATTGGTAAGCAGCGTGGCTGCTGCCTGTATCCATCCGCGTATTCTGGCTGTTTTTTTTGACAGTGATTTGTTCTTATCCAATTCCTACACACTCCAGACATAATTTTATTGCTTTGCTGAGCACGGCAGCCGCTTCACCTCTGACTGCACCATAGCTGATCATTGCCATACCCGTGATGAGTAAAATGATCTGAGATATTTTCCCGTACTTCAAGATATTGTAGCTCCTTTCATGATTGTGTTTGTTGACCAGCTGACTTTGGTATTATACAATAGCTGTTGTAAAATTTTTGTTAAGAAGGATTTTTGTTAAGAAACAGGTGACAGTTTTGAGATTATTGATAGTTGAAGATGAGAAACAGATATGTGATATGATTGCGAAAAGTCTGTATGATGTCGGGTATGAGGTGGATACCTGTTATGACGGAGAAGAGGCTCTTGAATGCATTCTGTCAGAGGAATATGATCTGATCGTTCTGGATCTGAATCTGCCAGGTGTGGATGGAATGGAGATTTTAAAGGAACTCAGACAGAAAAATGAAGAGACAAAGGTTATCATATTATCTGCAAGGGGACAGATCGCGGATAAGGTTGAAGGGCTGGATGCGGGTGCAAATGATTATATGGAAAAGCCATTTCATTTGCAGGAGCTTGAGGCACGTATCAGAAGCCTTACAAGAAGAAAATTTGTACAGAAGGATGTATGTCTGGAAAGCGGCGGGATAAAGTTTGATACGATAAAACGTGAGGCATACGCAAAAGGAGAGAAGGTTCCCCTTACAAGAAAAGAAAATGGAATCCTGGAATATCTGCTTCTTAATCTGGGCAGACCGGTAAGCCAGGAGGAATTGATGGAGCATGTCTGGGATGCTTCGGTTGACAGCTTCAGTGGAGCAATCAGAGTACATATGTCTTCGCTGAGAAGAAAGCTTAAGGCAGTGCTTGGATATGATCCGATTTTGAACAAGGTGGGAGAAGGCTATAAAATACGAGAGGAGTCCGACAGATGAAAAGAATGTCGCTGCAGTGGAGGCTTACCTGTATAATCACATTATATATTGCGCTTATATGTGGATGCCTTACTTTACTTGTCTATAAAAATGGCGTGTATTATATTGATTCTCTGCAAGAAACCGTTGATGCCCAGGGAGATGATAATGGGAGCGGTACTGATGAAATATATATCAGTATTCCGGAGGATAAGTGGGATGAATTTGCAAATGATTTTTCTGTTAAGGTGTACAATAATAAGGCAGATTACAAGAAAAACAGCCTGATAATTTCTGCCTTGCTGGCCCTGCTTGGCGGAGTAGCTACATATTTTATAAGTGGGCATGCACTAAAGCCTATCAGTGAATTTTCTGATAAAATTGAAGAGGTACAGGCACAGAATCTGGCAGATTCACGAATAGAAGAAAACAATGTTAAAGAACTGAACCAGCTCAGCGTTTCATATAACAAGATGCTTGAACGCCTCTCGGATGCATTTGAGATACAGAGACAGTTTACTGCAAATGCAGCACATGAGCTCAGAACTCCACTGTCCTTAATGCAGATACAGCTTGATTCATATAATTCTTCCCGGCATCCGGGAGATGATGAAGTCACTCTGCAGACGATAAAGATGGTAACTGAACAGAATGAGAGACTCAGCAAAATGGTAAAGACACTTCTTGATATGAGTGAGCTTCAAACTGTGAGCCGGGATGATAAAATAATGGTCGACGCGCTTGTTGATGAGGTATTGGCGGATCTGGAACCTCTTGCACAGGAAAAGGATATAGAACTTATTGGAGAATGTACGGATGTAACTATGATAGGAAGTGACATCCTTATTTACAGGATGTTATACAATCTTGTTGAGAATGCTATAAAATATAACCGCACAGGAGGACGGGTTACAGTGACAGCGCGTCAGAAGGAAAAACACGTTTACCTGTCAGTAGAGGATACCGGAAATGGTATCCCGGAAGAACTGAAGGATCGCGTGTTTGAACCTTTCTTTCGCGTGGATAAATCCAGAAGCCGTGAGCTTGGCGGCGTAGGACTGGGACTTGCTCTTGTCCGCGAGATCGTGATAGTGCATGATGGCAATATTGCAGTTAAGTCTAATCCGTCTGGAGGAACGATTTTTGAAGTCGTTTTATAAAGTGAGCATTACAGCCGTTACATATAACAGACTTACCCACTTACTTTCCGGTAACAGCATATTGGCTGTCATACATAGCCTTAAGATTTTCGTTGGAATTGAATTTTTCTCCTATGCAGAATTCTTCAGACCATGTCATGTAGTATGCCCATGGAGTGTGTGACTTCTCCAGAAGATGTATATCCGGTATATATCCAACTTCGGTAAGGGCGGCAACCTTGTTCGGAGAGGTAGCTTCTACAAGCTTTGTGTATTCTTCACTGTAATCGGTTGCTGTGTATTCCGGCAGATATATGTCCATGGAGACAATATCAACGAAGTCATCTCCAGGGTATACGCCTTTTGTAGGACAGTTCCATACCCATATAAGGTTGTTGATGTTCAGTACATTTGTATAGTAGTCGAACATGAGTCTGTAGAGCTTTGCCGCAACAGCAGGACCTTTGGCACCCCACCAGAACCAGGTGCCCTCGGACTCGTGGAAAGGTCTCCACAGAACCGGGATATCTTCAAGCTGGAATCTTCGGAGTTCCTTTGCGATGATGTCCATATCGTGGTAGAAAGCATCACGTTCTCTTGTTCCTGGAATGAGCACCTTTTCAGCGTCGAAGTCAGTGTGCTCTGTGTAGAAACTCTTGTCACGACCTCCAATCGGAGAGAACCAGTGAAATGTGAAAGTGACAATGCCATTTGTTTTCTTTGCCCATTCGAGAGCGGTGTCAAGGGTATCCTGATTTTCATATACCTCTGTGAGACATTCTGCGGATGCATCATTATAGTTTATGTTTGGCGAGTATCCAAGCAACTCGAAACCTCTGAGTGCCGGACATTTGCCTGTCTGTTCGTATATATAGTCAATCTCCTCCATAGAATTGGTCTGTGTGTGCTGACCTGTTATTATCTTTTTACCAGAAATCTCCGATAAATAATCCAGCAGATTCTGTGCTGAATGCGATATGTGCTTGTTTGCCGCTTTCTGCATCTTATTTTCTCCTTCATTAGTATGTGTTTGATATGCTTTTATCATATACAAATAAATGTAATAATTGTATTATATAAAGAGCAAAAAATAGTATAAACCTATCATGATACAACTTGGATCGTAGGGGGAGACTGCTATGGAAATATTTGAGTACATTGATGAGATGAAACAGCCATATGATATATTTTACACAGATTGTGTGCATTCTGAATTGCACTGGCACTATTACAGTGAGATGCTTTATATAGTCAGCGGATCTATCCGGGTGATCTGCAATGATGGAGAGACGGTTCTCAGAAAAGGGGATATGTGCTACCTATATCCGCTGCAGCTTCACAGTATAAAGGCGGATAAGACCTGTACGGAATCGGTGAAGTATGCGGTCATAAAGTTTAATATGTATACACTGGGCATTCCCCAGACTTATATAAGGAAAATGTATGATTGCTTTGTATACAGGACGGAGACTACAGATTTCTGTATGGTTATAAGGTCTGAAAAACTAAAAGAAAGTATGGCAGATATTGTTCAGGATATATTTGAGGAGTATACGGAAAAACGGGAGATGTACATGCTTGCGGTTCAGTCTGGGATATATAAGCTGCTCATCATCATGGCAAGACAAATGAAAACAAATGGAGATTTTAAGCATAGGAGGTCGGATGGTGATGTGTATTTCAATCACATACTGGAATATATAGATGCGCATTCGTCAGAACAGATTGAGGTTAAAGATCTGGCAGAAATGTGCAGTATGAGTTATTCACACTTTGCCAGATCATTTAAGGCTCGTTATGGAAGATCGTGTAAGGAATACATATTGTATATAAGGCTCAACAAGGCGCAGAACATGCTGCTGTATTCGGATTATTCCATGGAATATATTGCGCAGGAAAATGGCTTTTCGGACAGCAGTTATTTTATCCGGGTGTATAAAAAATGGAGGGGGATCACTCCGAAACAGGAAAGGATGCAGAACAGACTTTAGTATCCCAATAGGGTGCAAATGAAACAGACTCACATGTGATTGAGACACAAGTGAGTCTGTTCATAAACCGATTATATTGTTGCCGTTGCGGATTTGGCACGGCTAATTTTATTTTCCCCGAATTTTCGTCTCAGCTGTTTCATAACCCACAGGTACGCAGGTATCAGGAAGAGATCAGCACATACCCATGCAAGCGGACTTCCTAGTGATACGCAGATGAAACCGAAATGTGGCACCAGCACGAAACCGGCAACAGAACGAGCAATCATCTCACATATGCCTGCAAGTATGGCGAAAGTCGAGTAGCCAAGCCCCTGTATCATGAATCTTACGATATTCACAAGAGCCAGGAATATGTAGAATGCGGCGTTGATAACTACGAATTCATATATGTAGCCGATAAGCTCAATCTGTTCCTTCTTTACAAAGAGAAGTGCAAGCTGCTTTCCGAATACGATGGAGAAAGCCAGAGCCACGAGGGCATATATGATTCCCATCTTGATACAGGCTTTAAGTCCCTGATCAACACGGTCAAGACGTCTGGCACCAACATTCTGACCTCCGTATGTTGCCATGGTGGAGCCCATTGCATCGAAAGGACAGCACATGAACATGGAAATCTTGCTTCCTGCTGATACGGCTGCAACATATGTTGAACCCATATCATTGACTGCGGTCTGAAGAATGACACTGCCTATGGCGGTTATGCTGTACTGCAGTCCCATAGGCAGACCCATACCGCAGAGCTTAAGGCAGTGACGCATGCTGAATGTCCAATCCTCTTTACTGAATTCAAGATACTTCAGTTTCTTTGTCATGTATATCGTACATATGATTCCTGACACTGCCTGTGAAGCTACTGTGGCAACTGCAGCTCCGGCGACGCCCATAGGAACAACAAGTATAAGATCAAGTATTATGTTGACAATTGATGAACCCACAAGGAATATGACAGGTGTGATACTGTCTCCGAGTGATCTCAGTATTCCGGCAGTCAGGTTGTAGAGAAATGTTGCCGGTATTCCCAGGAATATTATAAATATGTATATGTATGCGTCATCGATGATATTTGAAGGTGTTCTGAGAGCCTTGAGTATCTGCATGGTAAAGATACTTACTGCCACTGTTATAACAGCAGCCAGTGCAACGGATGACCATATACTGTTGATTATATAAGCCTTAAGAGCCTTGAAATCCTTCGCACCGTAAGCCTGGGCAACAGGGATTGCAAATCCATTGCAGATTCCTATACAGAATCCGAGTATCATGAAGTTGATGCTTCCGGTGGAACCCACCGCCGCCAGCGCGTCCGTTCCCAGCTTCTGACCGACTATGACAGAATCCACCATATTATAAAACTGCTGAAATATCAGACCAAAGAGAAGGGGCAGACCAAAGTTCAATATAAGCTTTGAAGGCTTTCCTTCAGTGAGGTCTTTTGTGCCACTGATGCGTGCGATAAAATTCTTCATGTAATTCACCTCTCCAAAATTGTTATTTACAGGTTGTTTTCACGATATCGTGTGTTTGCTAGTTAATCACCTTTTAATGATTTTATATATGGAAAAAAGGTGATTAAACGTGGTAAAATGTAAACACTTTTGTAATGCTGAAAACTTGATATATATTAGTCTCTGAACTAATATAAGTATAGTCGTAAAAGTGATGAAAAAAGAGAAAATAATTGTGCATAAAGCGCATGGATACGAACCGGGATGATATCAGTAGTGATCATGACCTGGCAGGGGATATGGAATGAGTAGAGATAGTGATAAAAAAAAGAACAATAAAAAACACAGAGAAGAGATTAGAAATATAAGCAGCATAGAGAATGGTACTTCGAGAGCCTACAGGCAGAAGGTGCTTGTCAGACAGGCTGGAAAGCTCGTGGACGAGCTGGAGCGCGCAAGGCGTGAAGAACAGGAAACTCAGGCAGATGGAATCATCAGACAGAAGGTAGTCAAGAGAAAGAGCACCAGGATAGCGTACAGGGTGGTTGGCATAATATTTGTACTGGCAGGTATAGCAGTTGTGTGGTGGGCTATGGGAGGTCACTACAGAATGATAAAGGCTGCTATTGCGATTGCGGCCATGGCATATGGATTTTATGTGGTCAAGGCTTCATTTAGAAAGTCTGCATATGATATGACATATCTGTTTGGTCAGGATGTTGTAACGATCATTCAGAAGAGAGGCAGTAAGGTGATACCGTATGAGACTATTACAGGGTATATCATGATAGAGCCTGATCCTGAATTGAAGTATTATATAATTAAGTTTGACAGAGGCAGGGAGAGTTACATAGTTCCATTTGCCGGAGCAAAAGGCAAATGTGAGGCGGTATACGATATCCTGAGAGAGAAGGTAAGAACTGATGAAGAATAAAATACTTGAAAAGCTGCAGAACAGTGATGGATATGTGTCAGGACAGGAGCTCTGTGAGCTGTTGGGGGTATCCAGAACAGCGGTGTGGAAGAACATACAGGCACTCAAGAATGAAGGTTATGTGATCGAGGGCGTGAACAACAAGGGATACAGATTGGTGAGTGAGCCTGATGTAATGTCTGAGGAGAAGATCTCAAAGTATCTTGAGACCAGAACATTTGCCAGAAAGCTTTACTATTATGATGAGACGGATTCAACGAACACCCGTGCCAAGATAGTCGGGGAAACTGACTGTGTTCACGGAGCTCTGTTCGTGGCAAATGAGCAGACTGCAGGAAAGGGACGAAGAGGCCACAGTTGGAATTCTGATAAGGGCACGACAATATCCATGTCGTATCTGCTCAAGCCGGACATAGATATTTCCTGTGTGTCAAGGATAACTCTGGTGTCGGCGGTGGCACTTGCCAGAGCGTTCAGCAAGGTGGATGGAGTAAAGCCTCAGATTAAATGGCCGAATGATGTGTTGTCTGATGGAAAAAAAATGGTCGGAATCCTCACAGAGATGAGTTCCGAGGGAACTGACATAAGCTATGTTGTTGTGGGAATAGGCATAAACGTGTATAACCGAAGCTTCCCTGAGGACATAGCAGACAAGGCCACATCAATACTGCTGGAAAATGGCAAGGGCTGTGACAGATCATGGTTCATTGCACAGGTGTCAAATGAATTTGAAAAGCTATATGACGAATTTATAAAGAATAAGGACCTGGGATTCCTTGTTGATGAGTACAACAGTTATCTTGTGAACAGGGATAAGCAGGTGTATGTAATAGAGGGGGATAAAAAGACAGAGTACACGGCGCTTGGACTTTCAAAGGATGGAGGACTTCTGGTGAGGGATGCCGATGGCGAGGTTCACGATATAATATCCGGGGAAGTATCCGTGAGAGGAATATATGGATATGTGTAAGGCTGAAAAAAATAGCTGATCAAGAATATGGTTATAGGGCTTAAGAAAATTAATAATTGGTATGTATAATTCAAAAAAACTAGAAATATAGCCCCTTATAGTTTATAATCGGCAGTGAGTATATAACAAAACTTAGAAAACACAAAGATGGAGGACATAAAACATGGAAAAGATTCAGATGACCACACCACTTGTAGAGATGGATGGAGATGAGATGACCAGAATTCTCTGGCAGTATATAAAGGATGAGCTTATTTATCCATTTATCGATCTCAAGTCAGAGTACTATGACCTTGGACTTGTACATAGAAATGAGACAGATGACAAGGTAACATTTGACTCAGCATACGCAACACAGAAGTATGGCGTAGCTGTAAAGTGTGCTACTATCACACCTAATGCGGCAAGAGTTAAGGAGTACAATCTCAAGGAGATGTGGAAGAGCCCTAACGGAACCATCAGAGCGATCCTTGATGGTACAGTGTTCAGAGCACCTATCGTAGTAAAGGGAATCGAGCCATGTGTTAAGAACTGGAAGAAGCCTATCACCATCGCAAGACATGCATATGGTGATGTATACAAGAGCGTAGAGATAGATGTTCCAGGTCCTGGAACTGCAGAGCTTGTATTCACAGGCGATGACGGACAGGTTATAAAGGAGACTATACATAAGTTTGATGGCCCTGGTGTTCTTCAGGGACAGCACAACGTGGACAAGTCTATTGAGAGCTTTGCAAGAAGCTGTTTCAAGTATGCGCTTGATACCAAGCAGACATTGTGGTTTGCCACAAAGGATACCATATCAAAGAAGTATGACCATACATTCAAGGATATCTTCCAGGAGATATTCGATGCAGAGTATAAGGAGCAGTTCGATGCAGCAGGTATTGAGTACTTCTACACACTTATAGATGATGCGGTTGCCCGTGTTATGAAGAGTGAAGGCGGTTACATCTGGGCATGTAAGAATTATGATGGAGATGTAATGAGTGATATGATCTCATCAGCATTTGGTTCACTTGCCATGATGACATCAGTTCTCGTATCCCCTGATGGAAAGTATGAGTACGAGGCAGCACACGGAACAGTTATGAGACATTACTACAAGCACCTTGCCGGTGAGGAGACATCAACCAACTCAGTTGCAACTATCTTCGCATGGTCAGGAGCACTCAGAAAGCGTGGAGAGCTTGATGGAATCCAGGCACTTCAGGATTTTGCAGACAAGCTCGAGGCTGCAACCATCAAGACTATAGAAGATGGCAAGATGACAAAGGATCTGGCTCTCATCACAACTCTCGAGAACCCAACAGTCCTCAACAGTGAGAACTTTATCAAGGCTATCAGAGAGACACTTGAGGGTATGCTCTAAGAATGAAATTGTGTAACGGGCTGATTACAGACGTTGCTTTTAACGGGATATCACCTTTATTCATACAAATGGATAAAGGTGATATTTTTATGCCATTGTGTAAAATGTGGCATTGGGTTAAAATAGCTTATATAGCATGCCTATAGAAGCATGCATATAGTAGTTTGTCTAGCTGAGTGTAGCGTATAAGATAATGAGGAGTTGCATTTATGAGAATTGAGCATGTTGCGATGTATGTGAATGATCTTGAAGCTGCGAAGAATTTTTTTGAGAAATATCTGGGAGCATCAGCAAATGAGGGATATCATAATAAAACGACGGACTTCCGTTCATATTTTCTCACATTTGATGATGGCGCAAGGCTTGAGATAATGAACAGGCCGGGAATGGATGATCCTGAAAAGACACTTAACAGAACAGGATTGATACATATAGCATTCAGTGTGGGGAGCAAAGAAAAAGTGGATGAGCTTACCAGACAGCTTGCGGAGGATGGCTATGAGGTGACAAGTGGACCGCGGACGACAGGCGATGGATACTATGAGAGCTGTGTGGTCTGCATAGAGGATAATCAGATAGAGATAACGGTATAGGAATGACAGAATAGGAATGACAGAATAGGAGGTAAAAGACAATGGATAATCAGGTATTAGAGGTAATAAAAAAGAGAAGCTCAGCGAGAGCATACAGTGATGAAGAGGTTACGAAGGAGCAGCTTGAGAAGGTCATCGAAGCTGGGCTTCAGGGACCTACAGGTATGAATAAGAAAGAGATACATTTTACAGTTGTTAAGGGTGATGCTCCAATTCTGGAAGAGCTTGATGCAGAGAAGCGTGCACTTCGCGGACAGGATAAGCAGCCTCACAATTTCTATTATGAGGCTCCGGTGCTCATATTCTTAAGCGCTGAGGATGACTTCAAGTGGAGCAAGGTGGATTCAGGAATTGCAGTTCAGAATATGGCTATAGCGGCAGAGAGCATGGGGCTCGGAAATCTGATAATCGGCTGCGTGTATGATGCACTTCACGGGGAGAAAAAAGCATATTTTGACAAGGCACTTGCAATACCGGAGGGATATTCATTCCAGATAGCACTTGCCGTTGGACACAAGACTGATAACAAGACACCACATGATTATGATGTTGCTGCGCAGGTAAGTTATCTGTAGTATATATGGGGAGGATATTGCGTATGGGAAAACTTGTAATGGGGTATTGGGACTGCCCATATTGTAGTACGAAACATATAGAAGGAACGAAGCGTGAGTGTCCGTCCTGCGGAAAGCCGAGGGGACAGGAAGTTAAGTTCTATATGGATGGAGTGCGGTATTTGTCCGCGGAGGAGAGTCAGACAAAGGGAAAAGGTGCCGACTGGTTATGTGATCATTGTGGCAATTACAATTCAGCTCTTAACACACGGTGCAGCAGCTGCGGTGCTGAACGAGGTGCGAAGGATAAGGCGTATTTTGACGTCAGGAAAGAGCAGGACGCAAGGAATGCCAGAAATGCATCTGGTACAGGAATGGCTGCCGGCGGACAAAACGGAGGCCAGGGCAATCGAAAAGGTGGACATTCATTTGGAGCATGGAAGATAGTGCTGATCGGCATGCTTGTGATAGCGGCTATAATCGGACTTACGGCGATCATAGCCATGCCAAAGAAGAGGACAGTCACAGTCAAGGATATGACATGGAAGACCAGTGTTGATGTGGAGAAATATCTTCTGTGTGATGAAGACGACTGGGAACTCCCCGAGGGTGCCACGCTAAAGACCACGAAACAAGAGGTGCACCATACTGAACAGGAATATGTTGGTGAGCGTGAGGAGACCTATGATTCATATGAGGTGATAGGTTCCCATGTGGAGTACAGCTATGAGGACAATGGAGATGGAACCTTCTCTGAAGTTGCAAATGATGTGGACGATTATGGATATGTGACGAGAACGAGGTCTGTTCCGGTGTATAGAGATAAGCCTATATACAGGACGAAGTATTATTATACAATATGGCGGTGGAAGTACGACAGGACGGAGACTGCGGAGGGCGGTGGAAAGATACCGGAATACCCGGATCCCCAGCTCACAGACAAGGAGAGGCTAGGGGAAAAATCAGTTGAATATGAAGTCACATGTGAAGTGAAGGATAAGGAAAAGACATATAAAGTTGAAAAGTCTATATATGACAAACTTGACATAGGTGAGACATATAAAGTCAAGGCTGACTCTGAGGAGATAGTGAGTATCATAGAGTAAATACTTAAGAACATGGAGGCGGGCAAAAGTGACAAAGCAGTCAAAGCCTGGTAAGGATAAAAATTCAGATATTGAGAGATATCCGTATCTGGTGGCTGAGCTGCCAGGACAGATTGCGGGATATGCTTATGTGGGACCATTTCATGACAGACCGGCGTATGACTGGTTCGTGGAGACATCGATATATGTGGATAGGAATATAAGGCATATTGTTGATCCTGAGAGACCATTCTGACCTGCCTGGCTCATCCCCGGATGGATAAGACATAGTGAAAATTATGTCGAATCTGTTCGGGGATTTTTTTATTATAACGAATATGCGGGAAGTCTGTTGAATACTATGTATTTGAGACGAAATAGTTAAGGCGGACATTGAATGAGAGGTAACCATGATAATGGGATGTGCTTTCAGACTATGCAGCTCATAGCAGTTGCAGTGGCGATGGTTTTTGTGCTTTGCGTGACGGCGGGGACTATAGGAGCACTTGCAAAGGCGGACGATGGCAGTTATATGCTGCAAAGCAGCTCTGCAACGGAGCTAATGGGGGACTTTGGTGTGATATGTTTTGACACACTGTATGCACAGACACATCTTCACAGTAACTTTATCACAAGGACACTCAGTGCAAATTCAAACTCGGGACTCAGAAATTCGTATGGAGTATATGAGGAATTCTACTTTGAAAATGCTGAACGGATGTGTGGCTGTGTGTCGGATGCAGGAACTGATATGCTTTATACAGGATCGGAAGTCAGGAGAGCAGATGGCGGTGAAATATATATCCGTATGAATGATGGCTCCGAGACAAAGCTTGACAGTCCGGCAAATGTCAGAACCGATGCGGAGATTGCAGAGGATGGTGAATATTCTAAATATGCAGATATGGCTGATATACAGAGAAAGTTTATTGACTATAGTCAGAAACTTAGGACTTATGCAGACACAGAGGGTACTGTGGATGTTGATATAACAGGTGATATGAACGATAGAAGTGTGTCAGTAAATGGTAGCGGACTGCATGTGGTATCCATGGATTACAGTCAGCTCGCCGCGGGCACAAATCCGATATATTTTGAGTTCCCGGATTATGGTGATGATACGGTGCTGCTCATGAATATTGATCTGGCAGGTATCCAGGATGCTGTTCTGGGCGATCTGATACTTGGAAGCAAGGGCGATGCAAAGGCAAACGATAATGGTAATTTTTATAATGCCTACAACAGAATGTATTTTAACTTCTATGACAGCTCGGCAGCAGATGGACAATTTGGCGGAAGCATAACATTTGCGGGCAGGGGATTTGGAACAGTGATAGCTCCAGAGGCAGCGGTAAATCTCGGACACAACTGGGATGGTTGTGTGGTGAGTGAAGTATTCTCAAACGGAGGAGAGTTCCACAGAGTACCGGGAAATGATTTCCTGGATGAAGAGCCAACGACAGAGGGTACGACGACCGAAGATACGACAACCGAAGATACGACAACGGAGGGCACGACAACCGAAGACACAACCACGGAAGACACAACGACAAAGGATACGACAACGGAAGATACCACAACAGAAGACACGACGACAGAGGACACGACAACAGAAGATACCACAACAGAAGATACCACAACAGAAGACACGACAACAGAATCAACAACAGGAACAACAACAGAGGATACCTCAACAGAAACTACGACGGGTACAACTACAGAGTCGACCACGGAACGTACTACATGGAGTACAACAGGAACGACAATAACCATGACAACTACGCGCAGCACGCCTCCGGGCAGACATCCAGATACAGGTGATCGGCTGCCTGTAAAAGAAACGGCAGTTGTGGTTATTCTGGCTCTTATGGGAAGTGCGGGGATATTAATATATAAAAAAATAAGAAAGTAGACATATTCTATTGAAATAGGACATAGAGCTGGGCTACAGCACCGCCATGTATGCAGCGTTTTACATGGCGGTGTTTTGCGTAATACAGGTAAAAATGCCCATAGTCTTGCATAATATCCCAGGATGTGATATATTTTAGAGGAATTTTGTGGTACAAAATACCATGGCGGGAGAATGTGTTTACATTATTTGACACAGAATAATAAGAAGGCACATTCTTTATTTTTGCTCATTAAAGATAGGAGAACAAGAACATGACGATAACTGATGAAACAATTGATTATGTTGGAATCCTTGCAAAGCTTGAGCTCTCCCCGGAGGAGAAGGAGCAGGCAAAGAAGGATATGTCAGACATGCTTGATTATGTCAGCAAACTGAATGAACTTAATACAGACGGTGTGGAGGCTATGAGCCATACATTCCCATACAACAATGTGTTCCGTGAGGATGTTGTTGTAAATGGAGACGACAGAGAGAACATGCTGAAGAATGCGCCAGAGCAGAAGGATGGCTGCTACAAGGTGCCAAAGACATTTGACTAGGAGGTAGGCTGAAGTGAATTTAATGGGTATGACGGCTGTAGAGCTGGGAAAAGCTATTAAAGATGGACAGGTGAGCGTAGTTGAAGCGACACAGGCCTGTCTTGACAGCATCGAGGCGTGCGAGAAAGATTATAATAGTTTTGTCACGGTTGATCGTGAAGGAGCACTTGCCCAGGCGGAGGAAGTGCAGAAGAAGATAGATGCGGGAGAGCTCAATGGTCCTCTTGCAGGAGTGCCGATAGCAATAAAGGACAATATGTGCCAGGAGGGTGTGCAGACAAGCTGTTCATCCAAGATTCTGTCAAATTTTGTTCCAACATATACTGCTGAGGCCGTTGTGAAGCTCAAGGAAGCAGGAGCGGTTATAGTAGGACATACCAACATGGATGAGTTTGCCATGGGAAGTACAACCGAGACATCATATTTTGGTGAGACAAGAAATCCATGGGATACAAATAGAGTTCCAGGTGGTTCATCAGGTGGATCAGCGGCAGCAGTTGCCGGTGAGGAGGTGCCATGTGCCCTCGGTTCAGATACCGGTGGATCCATCAGACAGCCGGCTTCATTCTGCGGTGTTACCGGAATCAAGCCAACCTATGGAAGAGTGTCAAGATACGGACTTATAGCATACGGTTCATCACTTGACCAGATCGGACCACTTGCGAAGAATGTAGAGGACTGTGCGACGATCCTTGAGATCATATCACAGTATGACAAGAAGGATTCAACATCAGTTAACAGAGATGACAATGATTTTACAAGCGCACTTGTGGATGATGTGAAAGGCCTTAAGATCGGTCTTCCAAGAGACTATTTCACAGAGGGACTTGAGCCTGAGATAAAGGAAGCCGTGTATGGAGTAGCTGAGACTTTGAAGGCAAAGGGAGCTATTGTTGAGGAGTTTGATCTTGGAATGGTTGAGTATGCTATTCCTGCTTACTATATCATTGCATCGGCGGAGGCAAGTTCTAACCTTGAGAGATTCGACGGTGTAAAATATGGTTACAGAACACCAGAGTACACAGATCTTCACAACATGTACAAGAAGAGCCGTTCAGAAGGATTTGGCCCTGAGGTCAAGAGAAGAATCATGCTCGGTTCATTTGTGCTGAGTTCAGGTTATTACGATGCATATTATGTAAAGGCCCTCAAGGCAAAGGCTCTCATCAAACAGGCGTATGACAAGGCGTTTGAGAAGTATGATATCATTCTCGGACCTGTTGCACCTACAACAGCACTGAAGATGGGAGAGTCACTCTCAGATCCTATCAAGATGTATCTGGGAGATGTGTACACAGTCCCTGTAAATCTTGCAGGACTTCCGGGAATATCACTTCCATGTGGAACTGATAAGGATGGAATGCCTATAGGTGTGCAGATGGTTGGAGATGCATTTAACGAGAAGACCATAATCAGAGCTGCATATGCATTTGAGCAGACTAGAGAGTACAAGAGACCTGCACAGGTTTCAGAAAGGGGGCTGTAAGAGATGGCAAAGACATATGAGACAGTCATCGGACTTGAGGTCCATGTAGAGCTTGCGACCAAGACAAAGATATTCTGCGGCTGTAGCACAGCATTTGGAGGAGCTCCTAATACACATACATGTCCTGTATGTACAGGAATGCCGGGCTCACTTCCGGTACTTAACAAAGAGGTTGTGAATAAAGCGATTGCGGTTGGTCTTGCAACAAACTGCACTATCACACAGAATTGCAAGTTTGACCGAAAGAACTATTTCTATCCGGACAACCCACAGAACTACCAGATATCACAGCTCTACTATCCAATATGCAGGGATGGTAAGGTTGAGATAGAGGTTGACGGAGTTAAGAAATATGTGAGGATCCATGAGATACATATGGAGGAGGATGCAGGTAAGCTTGTCCATGATCCATATACAGACAGCTCACTTGTGGATTTCAACCGTTCAGGTGTGCCTCTTATAGAGATAGTATCTGAGCCTGACATGAGATCTGCGGAGGATGTAATAGCATATCTTGAAAAGCTCAGGGAGACGATACAGTATCTCGGAGCTTCAGACTGTAAGCTGAATGAGGGATCCATGCGTGCTGATGTCAATCTTTCGATCAGAGAGGTTGGCTCAGAGGAGTTTGGCACACGTACAGAGACCAAGAACCTGAACTCATTCAAGGCCATTGCCAGAGCCATAGAGAATGAGAGAGAGAGACAGATCGATCTCATCGAGTCTGGTGAAAATGTTGTCCAGGAGACAAGAAGATGGGATGATACTAAGGAGTATTCATATCCTATGAGATCCAAGGAGGATGCACAGGATTACAGATATTTCCCTGATCCTGACCTTGTACCTATCCACATCAGCGATGAGTGGCTCCAGCAGGTAAGGGATGCACAGCCTGAGTTCAGAGACGAGAAGAAGATAAGATACAAAGAGGAATATGCGATTCCTGACTATGATATAGACATCATCACGGCCTCCAAGAAGCTGGCAGATCTGTTTGAGGACGCGATTGCACTGGGAGCACCTGCAAAGAAGGTTTCCAACTGGATCATGGGAGAGACCATGAGACTGATGAAGGAGAACAGTGTTGATGCGGAAGACCTGAAGTTTTCAGCGGAGAATCTTGCGAAGCTCATCAAGCTTGTTGATGACAGGGTTATCAATGGCGGTGTTGCAAAGGAAGTGTTCGAAAAGATATTTGCAGATAATATAGATCCTGAGAAGTATGTCAAGGATAACGGACTTGCAACTGTTCAGGATGACAATGCACTTAAGGAGGCATGTCAGGTAGCCATAGATAACAATCCAAAGGCTGTTGATGATTACAGAGGCGGCAAGGAGAAGGCTCTCGGAGCACTTGTCGGACAGGTTATGAAAGCTATGAAGGGTAAAGCAGATCCTGGATCTGTCAACAAGATGCTTAGGGAGATGCTATAAATATGGAAGAAAACAGAAGAGTTAGAAAGAGGGACAGATACAAACGTCTCATAACAGTGGGTGAGGCCTGTGTACTCATCGCTGTGGAGCTGGTGCTGTTTGGACTCATGTGGTACCGGGACTATGAGGTAACGCTTACGCTTCCGTTCTGGAGAAGAGGAAACTGGGCAGTTATCGGAATGTATGGAATAATCATCATACTTTTCACCAAGCTTTATGGTGGTTACAGAGTCGGATTCTTCAGACTGCTTGATATAGTTTACTCACAGCTGCTGGCTCTCGTGTGTGCCAATGTAGTTGGTTACCTGCAGCTCTGTATAATCTGTCGTGACTATGTAAATCCGGTACCATTGTTAAAGGTAACCGGGCTTGAAACGATAGTGATATTGATTTGGATATTTGCGTGTAGATTTTTGTATGCGAAGATGTATCCGCCAAGGCATCTGCTGCTGGTATATGGATATAAGACTCCGATAGAGTTCATAGACAAGATCAATGCCCGTAAGGACAAGTATGTAATAGAAGACAGAATACATGTCAGCGAGGGCGAGCAGGCGATCAAGGAGAAGATACTCCAGTACGATGGAGTAATCATTTGCGAGACAAAGGCTTATATAAGAAATGAGCTTGTGAAGTATTGTTTTGAACACTCCATCAGATCGTATGTTGTGCCAAAGCTTTCCGACATAATCATATTAGGAGCTGAGCCTATTCATTTGTTCGATACGCCTATCCTCTTATCACGAAATCAGGGACTTACCGGTGACGATATGATCATTAAGAGGATCATGGATGTTATATGTGGATTTATACTGCTTGTCATAGCTTCACCATTTATGCTCATATCAGCACTTGCGATATGGCTGTATGACAGAGGACCGATATTCTACAAGCAGGACAGATTGACACTGAATGGCAAGGTGTTCAAGATCATCAAGTTCAGAAGTATGAAGATGGACTCCGAGGCAGGTGGAGCACAGCTTGCAAAGAAGGATGATGACAGAATAACCCCTGTGGGAAAATGGCTCAGAAAGCTGCATCTTGATGAACTGCCACAGCTTTTCAACGTACTCAAGGGTGATATGTCACTTGTCGGACCGAGACCTGAGAGACCGGAGATCGCCGAGCTTTATAAAAAGACATTCCCTGAGTTTGACTACAGACTCAAGATGAAGGCCGGACTTACGGGATATGCACAGGTTTACGGCAAATACAACACAACCCCTAGAGATAAGGTTAAGCTGGATCTTACCTATTATGAGCAGTATTCAATATGGCTTGATCTCAAGCTGATGCTCCTGACGGTAAAGATCATGTTCCAGAAGGAGACATCAGAGGGAATCGCATCAAATATGACCACGGCACTCAGGGATGGCGAGAAGGTACAGATACCTTCACCTGTAAATGTGAAGCCGGAAGGGCTTGATGAGTCTGAGGATGCATTCTATGACCTCGGAAAGACTGTGCAGAAAACAGATAAATAATAAGCGATATATATCGATGTAGGTGTGTGTGATGACTGGAGAAAAAGTATCGGTGATAATTCCGGCGTATAACAGCAGCAGAACCATTTATTCTGCGGTGGATTCAGTTATGAAGCAGGGGATTCCTGTGGAGGTCATAATAGTTGATGACTGTTCGACGGATGATCTGACAGGAGCACTTGATGGATACGCGGAAGATGACCGTGTGAATATCATCAGAAATGAAAAAAATATGGGAGTTGCAGCTTCGCGTAACCGCGGGGTTGCGGCTGCAACTTGCAGATACGTTGCATTTATAGATTCGGATGATCAGTGGCAGCCTGATAAACTGGCTAAACAGTTGAAGCTTATGGAGCAGACAGGTGCGGTTCTGTGTTCTACGGCCAGGGAGCTTGTGAACGAAGACGGATCCAGAACGGGAAAAGTGATCGGAGTTCCTGAAAAGGTCACCTATAAGATGCTGCTCAGAGGAAATGTGATCAATTGTTCATCGGTTGTGATGGACAGACAGGTTGCACTCAGATATCCGATGGGCAACGACGATATCCATGAGGATTATATTTGCTGGTTGCAGATACTGAAGGAATACGGAAGCTCGGTTGCGATAAATGAGCCGTTGCTATTATACAGGCAGATGAGAAACAGTAAGTCTGGTTCAAAACTGTCGTCTGCAAAAAAGACATTTGCCGTATACAGAAAAGTTGGATATGGAGTTATAAGAAGCTGCTTTTACTTCATGTGTTATGCGGTAAATGGTGTTGTAAAATATCTGTTCTGATAGGAATAAATTATATGGCGGAGAAAAGAAATGACGGATGGCAATAAGAAGAGAGGCCCGGGAAGGCCGACGGAAAAGAGAAAAGATACGATCCTGAGACTTAGGATAGATACAGATACTCATCGGAAGCTCAGTGAATGTGCGGCGGTGCGACAGGTATCTATGTCAGAGCTTGTCAGGGAAGCGATAGATGAGATATTCCGAAGAGAAAAAGAAAAACAGCAGAAGAATGAGGCAGAATAAAAATAACAGGTCGATGGCATATACCATCGACCTGTTATTTTGTTATATATTCATGGATTAAAGTGTGTAGCCGTTCTTTTTGAGGAGCTCTCTGGCTGAGTCTATAGAATCATTTCCTGTAGCATTCTTTATAGGAGCAAATTCCTTCTCTCTGTCGACCTCAAATGGAAGACATGTTCCCATATAAGCGATCATATCGAGAGCCAGTGTCTCAAATTTGTAGCCGTTTGGCTCTGATGGCTTGACGATCTCTCCATCCTCACCGACATAAGGGATAGCCTTCTTGACGATGTGGAGAGGCATACTTTCATTCATGATCTTCATCAGTCTGTCAACCGGGAAGATATAGTTTAATGTAACTCCATAGTTGTAAGCGTAATCGCCGTTGGCATCGCGCTCATCACGCATGGCATCTGTGAGTTCATAATACTCGACGATATATGGCTTTCCGTGGTTAGTACACAGGACGCCAACCTTCTCGTCAGGGTATGCTTTTTTGACAACCTTTCCGCCGGAGAGGAAGCCCTCTGTGAGAACTGCTCCGAGGAATACTGGGTCTGCAATTCTCTGAAGTACATTGTCAACTGAGAATACATTTATATACTTGATTCCGTATTTCGTGAGCTTGTCGAGGTGGCCGGCCTTGCAGAGGGATGAGAACCATCCACCGTTGCCGTTAGGAGACATGGCAACCTTTCCATTCTCCTCGAGATATATCTTGCCGTTGAAGTCCACTGAAGGAACCATTTCCTGTTTAAAGAAATGAACATATTCAGGATTGTAACCGAAGTAGTCATGCTCTTTGAAGAATGATGTTGTGTCATCGTGGTTCTTCTCATTGGTCATGATGAAGAAATGGATCCAGGTATCTGCCATCTTCACAATATCGAGGGTGTGCTCGATGAGAAGCTGGAATATAAACATATCCTTGGTGACACCGACGTTGAAGGTTCCCTTAGGACCGGAGAATCCAAGACGGGTGCCCTGACCACCTGCCAGGAGGACCAGTGCCAGATCGCCAGCTTTGATGGCTTCAAGGCCTGCGTTCTTGTATATATCATATTTTTCTGCAATGCTGTCCATCTGGAGAGCTGCAACGGGAGCGATATCAGAATCACTTCCTGATGAATTGTGTCCGATCATATCGATAAGTGAGAAATCAATTTCACTGATCTGGTTCAGGAGTGCTGCCTGTTCAGCCTCGCTGAGAGTATCATAATACTTTAATAAGTGTAGCTGTCCTTTTTCTTCGAGAAGCTTGTAAGCGTTTTCGTAATTCATAAAAATCTCCTTAATAAATGTGTAGTTTGTATTTATTTTCTCTATCCGTGTATAATCCCTAAATTAATGATATTTCTTCTTGATCTCAATAGTGTCTGTGAATACCTTCCAAATGTCCTTGATCTTGATCCTTCTTCCATCTGATGCATCGTCCCTGCTGTAATTCAGGACGATAGGAGCTTCGGATATCGAATATCCCTGTCTGTGTGCAGCCACAAGGATTTCAATATCAAAAGCATAGCCCGATATGGAAAGGTTCTCGGCAATCGGCTTTATGACTTCTGCTTTGAAAAGCTTTATACCGGTCTGGGTGTCATGGATACCAAGATGAAACAGCATTTTGAGCATAATATAATAGCTGTAGCTCATGACTCTTCTAATAGGAGGATAATCAAGCTTGGATTCAGGGTGAAGCTTTGATCCTATGACTATGTCAGAACCGGTGTCCCTCATCTGCTTCATAAATGGCTTGAGAAGAGATGGACTCAGTTCAAGGTCTGAATCAAGGAATGCTATATATTTGCCGGAAGCTTTGGCAATTCCGGTTGTGATAGCATGTCCCTTTCCCTGATTGACATCATATCCTGTATCTACAATATGAGAATCCATTTCGGCTGCCTCGGCAATAAGTTTGCCTGTGGAGTCCTTGCTGCCGTCATTCACAGCGATTATCTCATAATGATGAAGAAAACGGCTGAGTATTCGGCTAGTCTCAAGAAGATTATCTTTGATGTGCTGTTCTTCATTGTAGGCGGGCATAACCACCGACAAAGTAATATTGTTAGTATCCATTTCCTGCTCCTTAAAAAATAAGCATTGATATTTAGACATTATTAATACGAGTATACTTTTTTATACATCATGTGTCAAATAAAATAGTGTTAATATGAAGGTGTTTATACTAATTAAGATATAATACATGTTGTAAAAGGAAAAAATATAATGTATTATAAATCGAGGTAACGACATTTTTAGATATTTGAAAAAGGAGTTCCAATGGATAATAAGAAGAAAAATGGAATGAGATCCAGGTACGATGAGGACATGGATTGGCTGGATGACGATGATGATTATCTTGATGATGGTGGATTGATAGGATCATTGTTGTTCGGGGATAAAAAGAAGAAAGAAAAAAGGCGTGATCCTGAGCCGGAGAGAAAGGCTGATAAGAGACCGGAAAAGAAGCCGGAGAAGAAGACTCAGAAGAATATTTCCAGACCTGTGAAGCCGGAAGAGAATTATGACGAGTATTATCACGAGGACAGCAGGGCAAGAAGAGTGAAGAGTGAGGCCCGGGCAAAGCAGAGACAGACCGGACAGCCTGTAGCAGACAGAGCTGTGGACAGAGGTCCGGTGAAGAGGACACAGGGCACTGTACCGAGGACACAGAGCAATCAGAGTACCGTGCAGAGACCTTCAAAAGCTGCCCAGAGACCACGCAGGAGTATACAGAGCACAGGAAGCTCATCTGTGGACAATCTGCTCAGAGAAGTTGACAATATTGAGACAGATGTGCAGACAAGACATGAGGAGCTTAGACGTGAGGCGTGGGAACGCACCCAGAGAAATGTTGCAAAGGCAAAGGCTGAGGTTGAGAGGCTGGAGCTCGAGAGAGAGCAGAATGCCCGCGAAGAGGCAAGAAAGCTTAAGGTTCAGCAGGAGCTTGAGCGCCGCCAGCAGATGAAAGAAGCTGAGAAAAAGGAAGAGCCTGTTGAGGAAGATAACAAGATCACTGAGCCGCAGGAGAGTGATGCGGAAGTTGTAGAAACTGCCACACAGCCAGTAGAAGAGCATGAACAGAAGACTGAGCCGGCAGATATTCTGGAGAAGAATACGGAGCCTGTCCTTGACGATGAGGTCGAGGAAGCTGCAGAGGCAGAGCCTGTGGAAGAGGATTCGACAGTATCATCCCGAAGAACAGATGACATGCTGGACATGGATGAGCTTGAGCGTATAGAGAAGGATATTGATGAGGATAAGCTCAGTTATTCGGAATCAGATACGGCTGATCTGGGACTTGGAGACATAGGCAAAGCATTGGGCTTCGATGAAGTGGAGCTTGAGGATGATGAGGAAGAGCCTGAGGAGGACGAGGAGTCAGACAGCGAAAAGTTCTTCAGGGAGAACCTTCTCGATGAGGCTGATCCAAAGGTTGTCAATCCGGAGAGAAAGAAGCTTAACATCAGTACAAGAGTGTGGGCGATAGCGTTCTTTGTCCTGCTTGCGCTGTTTATACTCATATGTATAATATATGTCAAGAATTATGCCAGAATGAAGTACAATGAGATGGATATCAATGAGATAAGTGCAGATCAGATACTTGTCAATGACGGTGTCAAGGATGCGACCAAGGGATATCGTGCCATTGCACTCTACGGAGTGGATTCCAGAGATTCGAATATGAATGCAGGAACTAACAGTGACAGTATAATGATAGTGAGCATCAATGAGAGCACCAAGGAGATCAAGCTTGTATCTGTATACAGAGATACTCTGATGGAGATAGCAAGCGGTTCCATGGATACCACACAGAAGGTGAATTACGCATACCAGCTCGGCGGTGCGGTTACAGCCATCAACACACTGAATACCAATCTCGACCTGAATATCACAGATTATGTGGCAGTTGATTTCAGTGCAATGGCAAGTATAATCGATGCTGTTGGAGGCGTTGATGTCAAGGTCATTGATGAAGAGGTGAACAACTTCAATAAGAACCTTGCAGAGCAGATAAGCCTGTCAGGCAAATATTCATCAGGAATAACTGAGGCAGGAGAGTATACTCTTGATGGACAGCAGGCAGTTGCATATTCAAGAATACGATCCACTGGCCAGGGAGATATAACAAGAACCGAGAGACAGAGAATAGTCCTCATGAAGGTTATAGACAAGCTGCTTAGCGCAGACACAGGTTCACTTGATTCATTTGTTGATGTTTCATTTAAATGTATATCAACAAGTCTTAACAAGGACGATATACATGCTCTTGTCAAGAGTGTGGCTGGATATAAGGTTGTAGATACCGCAGGATTCCCATTTGCATATGAGGCAAAGGAACTCTCGGACAAGGGTAACTGCCTTGTGGCTGCTGATATGGAATCCAATGTGGAGGCATTACATGAATATCTGTATGGTGCTGACAAATACGTCATATCAGGCACAGTAAAGCAGATAAGCAGCAATATAGAGAGCATATCAGGTGTTAAGTCACAGAAGGTCAAGGTGACGACGGAGGCTCCGGGTGATGGAATATCAGATGGAAGCGACGAGGATGGAGATCTTAGGACGATAACAACTCCTCCAAAGGGAATGATCGTCGAGGAATAAAAAACTAAACATAATAATTAAGCAAGGAAGCTTCAGATATGGGGCTTCCTTTTTTTATGCATCGGAGACATTGGGATATGAGACATCCGATGCTTAAAGAAAGGCTACAACATAAAGAATTGTATATACATTACAGATCATTGTTTTTTAATCGAAAACTGTCAGATAATTTATTGAAAAAAGTTGTTTACAAACAGTGTAAATGGTAGTAATATATCAAAAACGATAAACGACTTGAGAAAAACACAAAAATAACAATATTTACTTGAGAAACAAAAGCTAAAAGCAAAATATCGTTGTGAATGACAAAAACATGGAAAGGACGGAACAGGACATGATTGAGAATAAGAGAGCGGAGAATACCGGATTATACGACCCAAGCTTTGAGCACGATAACTGTGGTATCGGTGCCGTTGTCAATATCAAGGGTATAAAGACACATGACACAGTGAACAATGCACTCAAGATTGTTGAGAATCTTGAGCACAGAGCAGGAAAGGACGCAGAGGGCAAGACCGGAGACGGTGTAGGTATACTCCTTCAGATATCACATAAGTTCTTCACCAAGGCTTTAGCAGAGCTTGGATATGACCTTGGAAAGGAAGGCGATTATGGAATAGGAATGTTCTTCTTTCCACAGAAGGAGCTGGCGCGCAAGCAGGCTATGAAAATGTTTGAGGTCATAGTGGAGAAGGAAGGACTGGAGTTCATTTGCTGGAGAGAGGTTCCTACAACACCTGGAATCCTTGGCAAGAAGGCAATAGATGTCATGCCATGCATCATGCAGGCATTCATCAGAAGACCTGAGACAGTGAAGGCCGGTATGGACTTCGACAGAAAGCTCTACTTCGTCAGACGAATATTTGAGGAGAGCAATGATGACACGTATGTTCCATCACTTTCCAGCAAGACTATAGTATATAAAGGAATGTTCCTTGTCGGTGAACTCAGAAAGTTCTACAACGACCTTCAGGATCCTGACTATGAGTCAGCCATAGGACTTGTTCATTCAAGATTTTCAACGAATACAACACCATCATGGCTCAGAGCTCATCCATACAGATATCTGTGCCACAATGGTGAGATCAATACAATAAGAGGAAATGAGGACAAGATGATCGCCCGTGAGGAGACTATGGAGTCGACCATCATGCAGGATGAGATGTACAAGGTTATGCCTGTTCTTGATCCGGATGGATCGGATTCAGCAAGACTTGACAATTGTCTTGAGTTCCTCGTGCTCAACGGAATACCGCTTCCTATGGCTGTCATGATCACGATCCCTGAACCATGGGAGAACGACAGAGCCATGAGTCAGGAGAAGAAGGATTTCTATCAGTACTATGCAACCATGATGGAGCCTTGGGATGGCCCTGCTTCTATATTATTTACAGACGGTGAGCTCATGGGAGCAGTTCTTGATAGAAACGGACTGAGACCATCGAGATACTATATCACAGATGATGATTACCTTGTACTTTCATCAGAGGTCGGAGTTCTGGACGTAGATCCATCCAAGATCGTAAAGAAAGACCGACTCAGACCTGGCAAGATGCTTCTTGTCGACACAGTGAATGGACGTCTTATATCTGATGAGGAGATCAAGGAGAAATACGCGCTTGCAAAGCCTTACGGAGAGTGGGTAGACAGCAATCTTGTACATCTCGCTGATCTGAAGATTCCGAATATCAGAGTTCAGGAGTATACAGACGAGGAGAGAGCAAGACTTCAGAAGGCATTTGGATATACTTACGAGGATTTCAAGAATACCATATATCCTATGGCAGAGAAAGGTGCAGAGGCAATCAGTGCCATGGGTACTGATACACCACTTGCAGTTCTCTCGAACAGCCACAAGCCACTGTTCAACTTCTTCAAGCAGTTATTTGCACAGGTTACAAACCCACCTATCGATGCGATCAGAGAGGAAGTTGTCACATCCACATCGGTATATCTCGGAAAGGATGGTAATATCCTCGAGGAGAAGCCGGAGAACTGTCATGTGCTGAAGATCAACCATCCAATACTGACAAATACGGATCTTTTGAAGATCAAGAATATGAATGTTCCTGGCCTTAAGGTTGCGACACTTCCTATTCTTTATTATAAGAACACATCCATGGAGAAGGCTCTCGACAGACTGTTTATCGAGGCCGACAAGCTCTACAGGGACGGTGTAAATATCCTCATCCTCTCAGACAGAGGTGTGGATGAGAACCATGTTGCAATACCATCACTCCTTGCAGTATCAGCCATGCAGAAGCACCTGGTAAGAACTAAGAAGAGAACTGCGGTTGCGATCATCCTTGAGAGTGCTGATCCAAGAAACGTTCACCACTTCGCAACACTTCTCGGATATGGTGCATGTGCAGTCAACCCTTATCTTGCAATAGAGACAATCAAGCAGATGGTAGATTCGCATCTGCTGAACAAGGATTTCAATGCGGCTGTCGATGATTACAACAGTGCAATATGCCACGGAATAGTAAAGATCGCATCCAAGATGGGTGTATCAACGATCCAGTCATACATGGGATCACAGATATTTGAGTGTATCGGTCTTTCAAAGGACGTTGTGGACAGATACTTTACAAATACAGTAAGCCGTGTTGGCGGTTCTGGTATAAAGGAGCTTGAGAAGACAGTTGATGATCTTCACTCATCAGCATTTGATCCGCTTGGACTTAACACAAACCTTGCCCTTACAAGCATCGGTGCACACAAGTTCAGAAGCGGCAAGGAGGAGCACCTGTACAATCCTGTTACTATACATCTTCTTCAGGAGTCTACAAGGCGCGGCGATTACAAGCTGTTCAAGCAGTACACAGCAGCGCTCCACGATGAGCAGAAGCCATTCCACCTGAGAGGTCTCATGGACTTCAAGTTCGCTGACAAGCCGGTTCCACTCGATGAGGTCGAGCCTGCAAGCGAGATTGTGAAGAGATTCAAGACTGGTGCCATGAGTTACGGAAGTATATCACAGGAGGCACATGAGTGTATGGCCATCGCCATGAACGAGCTGGGCGGCAAGTCCAATTCAGGAGAGGGCGGTGAGTCGATAGAGAGACTTACGATCGGCAAGGATGGCAAGAATAGATGCTCAGCCATCAAGCAGGTAGCATCAGGAAGATTTGGCGTTACATCGAGATATCTTGTGAGTGCCAAGGAGATACAGATCAAGATGGCACAGGGAGCAAAGCCTGGAGAGGGCGGACATCTCCCTGGCGGAAAGGTATATCCATGGATCGCAAAGACAAGACTTTCGACACCGGGAGTAAGCCTTATCTCTCCACCACCACATCACGATATATATTCGATAGAGGATCTTGCACAGCTCATCTACGACTGCAAGAATGCAAACCGTGATGCGAGAATATCAGTAAAGCTTGTGTCTGAGGCTGGTGTAGGTACAGTAGCGGCAGGTGTTGCAAAGGCCGGAGCACAGGTCATCCTGATCTCAGGTTATGACGGAGGAACAGGAGCAGCACCTAACAACTCCATCCATTACGCAGGACTCCCTTGGGAGCTTGGACTTGCAGAGACACATCAGACACTTATCATGAATGATCTCAGAAATAAGGTCATCCTTGAGGCAGACGGTAAGCTGATGACAGGCCGTGACGTTGCGATAGCTGCAATGCTAGGTGCAGAGGAATTTGGATTTGCAACAGCACCGCTTGTAACAATGGGTTGTGTCATGATGAGGGTATGTAACCTTGACACATGTCCTGTCGGAATAGCAACTCAGAACCCAGAACTCAGAAAGAGATTCAGAGGTAAGCCTGAGTACGTGAAGAACTTCATGCTGTTCATAGCAGAGGAGCTTCGAGAGTACATGAGCAAGCTCGGCGTCAGAACAGTCGATGAGCTGGTTGGACGTTCAGATCTCCTCATGAGCAGCGACAGAGCAGATGAGAGAAATGTCATCCTTGATAAGATAATTAACAATCCTTATATAGATATGCCACAGAACAAGGTAAAGTATCACGAGAAGAATGTCTATGACTTCCAGCTTGAGAAGACAGTAGATATGAGAATTCTCATGAAGAAGCTTGGACCTGCACTTGAGAAGGGACAGAAGAAGAGCGTTGAGCTTGATGTGGTCAACACAGACAGATCTGTTGGAACGATATTCGGTTCAGAGATCACAAAGAAGTACGGCGAGTCACTTGATGAGGACACATACATCGTCAAATGCAACGGCGCCGGCGGACAGAGCTTTGGAGCATTTATTCCAAAGGGACTTACACTTGAGCTGGTGGGCGACAGCAACGATTACTTCGGCAAGGGTCTGTCAGGTGGTAAGCTGATAGTTTATCCGCCTCGTTCAGTTAAGTACAAGCATGAGGATAACATCATCATAGGAAACGTTGCACTGTACGGTGCCACAAGTGGTAAGGCATTCATCAACGGTGTTGCCGGCGAGAGATTTGCAGTTCGTAACTCTGGTGCCACGGCGGTCGTTGAGGGTGTTGGCGATCACGGATGTGAGTACATGACAGGTGGTAAAGTAGTAGTTCTTGGAACAACAGGCAAGAACTTTGCAGCCGGAATGAGCGGTGGTATCGCATATGTACTTGATATGGGCAACGATCTGTACAAGAGACTTAACAAAGAGATGATATCCATAGAGGCTGTGACAGACAAGTACGAGGTGAGCGAGCTGAAGCAGCTCATCATGGATCATGTAAATTATACAAATTCAGAGATAGGCAAGAGGATTCTTGAGGACTTTGAGGGATATCTTCCAAAGTTTAAGAAGATCATACCAAAGGATTACAAGAAGATGATGAATATGATAGTTGCATTTGAGGAGAAGGGTCTGAGCCGCGAGAAGGCAGCTATCGAAGCATTCTACAAGGTTAAGAACGGAGGTAAGTAGGAATGGGAAAACCAACTGGATTTTTAGAATATGAGAGAAAGACAAGCGCAGAGCTTGCTCCTAAGGACAGAATCAAGAATTTCAATGAATTCCACACTCCGCTTAGCCGTGATGAGCAGAGAAAGCAGGCTGCAAGATGTATGGACTGTGGCGTTCCATTCTGCCAGGCAGGTATGAACATATGCGGAATGACATCGGGCTGTCCGCTGAACAACCTGATCCCAGAGTGGAATGATATGCTCTATAACGACAATCTTGAGCAGGCATTTGCAAGACTCAGCAAGACCAACTGTTTCCCTGAGTTTACAAGCCGTGTGTGCCCGGCTCTCTGTGAGAAGGCATGTACCTGTAACTTAAACGGTGATCCAGTGTCGGTCCGTGAGAACGAGAGAGCCATCATAGAGTATGCATTTGCAAATGACCTTGTAAATGATAAACAGCCAAAGGTTCACTCAGGCAAGAAGGTGGCAGTCATAGGTTCAGGTCCTTCGGGACTGGCCGTGGCAGACCAGCTGATCGGCAGAGGCCACGACGTGACTGTGTATGAGAGAAGTGACAGACCGGGCGGACTTCTCATGTATGGTATCCCAAACATGAAGCTTGAGAAGCAGATCATAGACAGAAGAATAGATGTCATGAAGAAGAGAGGAATAAAGTTCGTACTGAACACAGAGGTTGCAACCGGAAAGGCATCTGCGAAGGCTGTGTGTCCGAAGGATGATCAGATGACAGGTTATCTTAAGAACAAGAACCTCAAGTATGTGAAGGCTGAGGATCTGCTCAAGGAATACGACGCAGTTGTGCTTGCCTGTGGTGCAGCCAATCCAAGAGATATAAAAGCACCTGGAAGGGATGCAAAGGGAATCTACTTCGCTGTTGATTTCCTCAAGACTACGACAATGAGCCTTGTAAATTCGGGCTTTGCTGACAAGCAGTTCGTGAACTGTAAAGGCAAGAATGTTCTCGTCATCGGTGGTGGTGATACAGGAAATGACTGTGTGGGAACAGCAGTCCGTGAGGGCGCTGTCAGCGTTACACAGCTTGAGATGATGCCAAAGGCACCTGATACAAGAACACCAGACAATCCATGGCCAGAATGGCCGAAGATCTGCAAGACAGACTACGGTCAGCAGGAGGCAATAGCAGTATACGGACATGATCCTAGAATATATGAGACTACAGTCAAGGAATTCATTAAGGACAAGGACGGAAATGTCAAGGCAGCCAAGTGTGTGAAGCTCGATTGGAAGAAGAATCCTGAGACAGGAAGAATGACTATGACAGAGATAGAGGGAAGCGAGTATATCGTTGACTGTGATGTGGTACTCATCGCAGCCGGATTCCTCGGATGTCAGACATATGTGGCAGAGAGCTTTGGCGTGGAACTCAACGAGAGAACAAATGTCAAGACTCCATGTCCAAACTCATATACAACAAATGTTCCAAAGGTATTCGTAGCCGGAGATATGCACAGAGGCCAGTCACTGGTCGTATGGGCCATACGCGAAGGCCGCGAGGCCGCCATGGCAGTAGAAGAGCTGCTGCTCGGATACACTAATTTGCAGTAGGATATACAAAATAAAAAAAATATCCCTAACACCACAGATATTGAGGTGTTAGGGATATTTTATTCTTTAAAGCAGGTGGTTTACCGGCAGGTACATAGGAAGTCCATCCTTGTACTGAAGGGAAACCTCGCCGATTATAAGAGGTCTGAGATATGCTTCCATCTCAGGTGTGACGTCATTCTTCTCAGGTGTGATCCACTCAAGCGGAATTGTCTTAGCCTGGTTGGCGATGAGAGATACATTCTCAGGTTCAATGATCCACTGGTATGGATCGTTAGAAACTCGCTTGATCGTGGACATAACAGCAGTCATTCCCTCGGCGGCGTATTTTACAGCAGCCTGGCCAAGTGCAAATGACTCGTTGATATCTGTCCTTGAGGAAATATGCGCTGCACATCTCTGGAGAACATTGAGCTCGATGGAACGAACCTTTATATCCATTCTGTCCTTAACAAGACTCTCGAGAGCCTTGCCGGTTCCGCTGAGCTGGGCATGTCCGAACTTGTCTGCCACAGCAGAAGTTGCGCTGATGTAGTTGCCATCCTTATCATGTATACCCTCAGATACGGCCACGATGACACATCTTGAAGTCTTTAATACATTTTTGATGTCCTCTATAAACTGATCCTCATCGAAGTCTACCTCAGGAAGATATATGAGATGAGGAGCAGGACTGTAGTCATTTCTTGCCAGACAGGATGCAGCGGTGAGCCAGCCTGCATCACGGCCCATGATCTCCACGATGACAACACTTGGTATCTGGTAGATGTAAGTGTCGTGGGCAATCTCCAGCATGGTGGATGCAACATACTTGGCTGCAGAGCCAAATCCTGGAGTGTGGTCGGTATGGCACAGGTCATTGTCAATGGTCTTAGGGATGCCGACGATCTTCACATCCGATCCGATCTTATTTGCATATTTGCTGAGTTTATCCACTGTATCCATAGAGTCGTTGCCGCCGATATAGAAGAATGCGGCAACCTGATATTCCTCAAATCTGTCAAATATTATCTCATAAGGTTTTGAGTCAACCTCAAAATCAGGAAGCTTGTATCTGCATGAGCCAAGGTACATTGCAGGGGAGAGCTCCAGAGTATTTACCAGAGGAAATTTTGAGAGGGCCATGAGGGACAGATCTATGAAATTATTGTCCAGCACTCCCTGGATCCCGTGAATTGCACCGTAAACTCTGGTGAATTTGTTGCTTTTCTTAACTCCGTCTATGACACCTGCCAGCGAAGCATTTATCGCTACGGTAGGACCTCCTGACTGAGCTACTATACAGTTATCTTTCATTTTGTAAATCTCCTTTGAAAGGTTTTATTTTATTCTGGACTGCGCAGGAGTATGGTTATCTTTTTGCGGCCATAAACCATAAGTGCGTCCTTGATTATATCTCTGTTGGCATCGGTTGTGTGTATCTCAACAGTGTCCAGAAGCTTTTCGACATATGAGCACCAGAGGTCATAGATGATCTTCTGGTTCTTCTCACTGACAGGCGGAAGTGCAGCCTTTGCCTTTTCCAGATCGCAGTCAGCATCTGTCATGTAAATGAATGAATCAGGTGTGAGTGCTTCCTCACCGTATGCTGCGACAAATATCTCTTCTGTCCTGACAAATCCACAGTCATACATCTCAACTATGAGATCGTGGATACATTCATCGATATTATCGAAATAGTGGTAGTAACGGAGCAGATGAGCCTGATTCTCGTCCTCGATGTCATCACGGTTTATCCAGTACCCCTTGCTCTGGCTCTGTTCCTCCCTGATAGCCTCTTCCTGCATGAGATCGAGATCTCTCAGTGCCTCCTCGCGCTTATCGGCAAGCTTTCTTCTGACATACACCACAGTGATGACTATGAGTGCAAGCAGAAATACTCCGAGCAATACGCCGAATAACATTTGTAAGCTGGTTTTATCCATTTGGTGAACACCTGCCTTTCATGTTTGGAAATAATTATAAATTCCCATAAGTATCTACATTTTAACACAGGTAAGATTGGTATTTCAAGAAGGCATATAATGTCAATTATAGTGGTTAAAGTTCACGTGAAAAATTCTTGCAAGAGATGTAAAGGTAAGGTATAATGTGCTCATAGCTGAGATGTATTAAGTCTCTTGTGATTTTGAACCTACATTTGAATAAACGGGATTCCTATATCATTGTTATTGAAGTCAAGCCTCGTTATATAAGTTCTAGTGGAAGGCAGATATACAATTGCGGTTGCCCACCTAGCGCTGCTAGGACTCAAAAGCAAGGGCGCATTTCAGTTTATTACACAAGATGAAGAAGCAGCATGTATATGCTGCTTTTTCTCTGTATGTGGATATATTTGCGGAGAAATGGAGACAGGGGAATGCGAATAGATCAGAGGAAGAAATGGTATCAGAAGATCAAATACAATAAGAATTTTAAGATAGTGAGTTTCATAACTATAATTCTGGTATGTGTTGTCGGATATATGATGATAACAGGTAAAAACAGAGTAGGTGAAGAGACTGATGATAACAACGATGGCAATTCAGTGGAGACCATAGTTATAGAAGCTCCGGATGATCCGGTGGGAGATTTGAAGCAATATGTTGAAGCCGACACGGACAGTACAGAGATCGCGGAGTATGACTACACAATTCAGGGAGCAGGAACTGTGGCTTCAAAGAAGAAAGAGGATAAAGGCAGCAGCTCGTCCGGCACCGACAGAACCAGCGGGGGCAGCGGCTATGGCGGATCGTCAGTAGTTATATCCGGTATGGAGAACAGTGTCAGAGTCATCCTGACAAATGGCGGAGATTATTATCAGAGCTATGTGGAATTTACCTGCAGTACAGGATTTAACGTGACGAGCGATGGCAAGAAGAAAACCTACAAGGCGGATGAATTTGTATCACTTGGCAGCGACAACAAGGCCTCATCCATCATAGTTGAGCCTGAGAGTTCGGATGGAATGATAACAGTATCGAGTCTCAGCAAATCAAGCGGCACCCCGAGGTATCACGGAGCCCTTGAGATAACAAAGGATTCGTCGGGATACATGATCATCAATCAGGTAGATATAGAACAGTATCTGTATGGGGTAGTGTCAAGTGAGGTTTCATCGAGCTACAGCCCGGAGGCGCTCAAGGCTATGGCAATCTGCGCCAGAGGATTTACATATAGAAAGCTTGGAAGTAACTACAGGGGATACAATGCAGACCTTGATGACACAACATCGTGCCAGGTCTACAATAACTTCCCTGAGACGGGAAATTCCATAGATGCAGTCCAGTCCACATCCGGAATTGTACCTACATATAACGGAGAGATCATAAATGCTGTATATTTCTCAACATCGTGCGGAACGACTACCACGAGTGACCAGGTGTGGGGCGGAAGCATGCCATATACCTGTACACGTATTCAGAATACGGCGCTGGACATCCCATATTTCAGCGATGAAGCGGCATTCAGGGATTTCATGGATGGCAAGACGGACACAGATGTGGTTGAGAGAAATCTTCCTATGTACAGGTGGACGGTTACATACACAGAAGATGAGATGAGAAATGCGGTTGAGACCGGCCTTTCAAGATGCTCGGATGTGTCTGCGACATCGGTTGGCAAGATCAAGTCAATAATGGTGACGGGAAGAGATGACAGTGGACTTGTGAAGGAAGTTACGATAACAGGCGACAAGGGAAGCGTGGTAGTCAGCGGCCAGAGCAATATCCGAGTTCTGTTCGCCACGGATGGCAAGGCTATAACAGAGCAGGATGGATCAGAGCTCACGGGCTGGACAGGCGTTCCAAGTAATTTCTACTATGTAAAGAAGGATAATGACACAGGACTCTACACACTTAAGGGCGGCGGATACGGACATGGAGTCGGAATGAGTCAGAATGGTGCAAATGAACTGGCAAAGCTGGGATATACTGCAGCGCAGATAATAAGCCATTATTACAACGGAGCAGTTCTCAGTTCGGTTGAAAAGTAACGGAGAGAATCACTAATTATGAAGTTAAAGAAGCGCATAGTGCTCATATACCATAAAGTCAGATTGTTTATGGCAGAGATGAATAAGGATCAGGTGGCGGCATTTGCGGCACAGTCTGCTTTTTTCCTGCTACTGTCACTGTTTCCACTGGCGATGACGCTGCTTACATTTGTCAAATATCTGCCATTCACAGAGACCCAGGTGTTGGAGATAATAAAGGAACTGTTCCCGGAGGAGATCAATTCCAATTTTGAATTCATGTTTGCAGAGATTTTCGACAGCAAGAGCTCACTGCTTGCCACCACAGCAACCATATTGCTCACAGTGTGGTCGGCGTCAAAGGGAACAATGGCTATAGGCCGCGGACTCACTTTCATGGCAGGCAAGGAGGACAGCGTCAATTATTTCCTCAGAAGAGCGATACACACTCTGTATACATTGATATTCTGTGTGATGCTGGTGGCGGTTATGGTCATATATATCCTCGGCGATGTAGTTGTGTCAAAAATGCTGGTGCGGCTGGATTCGGTGGAGAGATTCCAACTGGTGGATACCGTTGCGAATATCTTGTCGATCGTCAAGATAGCATTTGCCCCTACGGTTTTGTTTGGGGTTATGATCGTGGCATACTGGGCATTGCCGGTTGAGCGGGTGAGGATCAAGACCGCTGTGCCGGGAGCTGCATTTACGACCATACTCTGGATGCTTTTGTCATTTGGCGTATCGAGCTATATCAATATAGTGGGAATCAACACATATATGTATGGAAGCCTTGCAAGTGTGATATTGCTTGCACTGTGGCTTTACATGTGTATGTACGTCATGCTGATAGGCGCGGAGATCAACAAATTCATGGATAATGGAATCCGGGGAATAAGAAGGCGTGCGCACAAGGCCGGGCGTAAGAAGAGACGACTTGAGAGGAAGAAAAAGCGTGCGGAGAAGAGGCGGATGCGAAAAAATCGACATTTAAAGATGGACGAAGAAGTTGATGTAGAAGTAGATAAATGAAATAAAAGTAGAGTGTATTCAAGTTAAAGAATACTGCGATTGAGACGCATAGTGGCTCATATAAAAATACAAGTAGTAAGCGGGTAAAGAAAACAATTTCTATAAATGTAAGATATTACAGTGCATATTATAAAATAAAAGCCTCCTATTCTGGTGGAGTGGCAATTGATATTTTGGTAACTAAGGGGGCAGTCACAGCAAGTCTAGCAACAGGGTATACATTGTCTAAGCTTCTTTCAGATATAATAAGTAACTATGGAAGTACTGATATTAGGTCTGCTGGTATTGAAAACTGGGGGTATAGATTTAAATATGTAACAAATAGCAGTAAAGATGGATTTGATATTTATTTACTTACGTATAATAGTAAAGGAAGACTTGCAGATACAAAGAAAATAAAGAGTGAAAGATATAAAGCGATTTTGATATAAAAAGGAGAAAATATATGAGAGAAAAAAAAGCTATACTTCTGTTAGTACTTAGTGCATGTTTGTTTGCAATCGATTTTATCTTAAAAGGAGATTTTGGTAAGGTGATGTTTTATATAATCTTATTGATAGGCTGGATATTACTTTTGGCATCAATTGCTTTACAAATAAAGAAAAAGAAACGGGAAGATGATTAAATAGGAGTATGGTACTCGTAAGGTTTATTTTCACAATCAAGTTATATAATATTTCTGAAAATTGAATTGTTGTTGATCATGACAGTATGACAAAAAAGATGTTGACTAACACCCACATGTAGGTATATTATCTCTACAGGCAGTGACGATGCAAAAGATACGTATGTCACCATCAGAGAGACCGGGTCAGCGGCTGAAAGCCAGGTCAGGTAAGAGTGCGTATTTAATTTCACATCAGAGCCACCACGGCTGAAGGATTGAAGATATCTGTTTTATCAGATGACAGATGTTGGTCTGTGTAGGGTGTGGCGTGTGACGTGCGACAAACGTCTAATGAGAGTCAGACATGGACAAGATACATAGAGTGTCTGGAATCAGGGTGGTAACGCGGATATAATTCGTCCCTAGTATGTATAACATGCTAGGGACTTTTGCGTTTACAGGGTGACAAGCGGCTGCGATGCGCGAGCTTGCTCGCATGCATCAGCAGACATTTGTCACCCGCGCGCGACATGAAACACGGAGCCCGGGAGGGCGGAGTGTGAATGCCGTGTAGGGATTGAGAGAGCGCGCAGCGCGGAGCAATCCCGGTAAACGCCAAAAAGAGGAATGAGCGCATAGCCCGATAGGGCGGAGCGCGAATTACTGTAGGAATTGCGGAAGCCGTAGGCGAGCAATTCCGTGACTTATATATGGAAGTAATTAATATAGGATCCACATTGAAATCCCTATAAATAGAAAAAGGAGAAACACGATGAGAGACAAGTTGGAAGCCATCAAGGCAGAGGCTCTTGCCAAGATCGAGAGCGCAGAGGTTGTATCGACACTTAACGATGTGAAGGTGGCGATACTCGGTAAGAAGGGAGAACTCACACAGGTTCTCAAAAGCATGAAGGATGTAGCACCGGAGGACAGACCAAAGGTAGGCCAGATGGTAAATGAGGCGCGTCAGGCCATCGAGACAGCCCTTGATGAGAAGACAAAGTCCATCAACAGGGCACTCCGTGCAGAGAAGATGAAGAGAGAGACAATAGATGTAACTCTTCCAGGAGTGAAGAAGCTTACAGGACACAGACATCCAAACCAGATAGCACTTGAAGATCTGGAGAGAGTATTCATCGGTATGGGTTACGAGATAGTTGAGGGACCAGAGGTAGAGTACGACAAGTACAACTTCGAGCTGCTGAACATCCCTGCAAATCACCCTGCAAAGGATGAGCAGGATACATTCTATGTTACAAAGGATATCCTCCTTCGTACACAGACATCACCTGTTCAGGCAAGAATCATGGAGAAGGGCAATCTTCCTATAAGAATACTCTCACCTGGACGAGTATTCAGAGCTGATGAGGTAGATGCAACACATTCACCATCATTCCATCAGGTAGAGGGACTTGTTATAGACAAGGGAATCACCATGGCAGACCTCAAGGGAACACTGGCGCAGTGGGCAAAGGAGTTCTTCGGTGAGAACACAAAGGTCAAGTTCAGACCTCATCACTTCCCATTCACAGAGCCTTCAGCAGAGTGTGATATCACATGCTTCAAGTGCGGCGGCAAGGGATGCCGAGTATGTAAGGGCAGCGGCTGGATAGAGATCCTTGGCTGTGGTATGGTTCATCCAAAGGTTCTCCGCGACTGTGGAATAGATCCTGAGGTATATTCAGGATTTGCATTTGGAATCGGACTTGAGAGAGTAACACTTCTCAAGTATGAGATAGATGACATGAGACTTCTCTACGAGAACGACATGAGATTCTTAGACCAGTTTTAAGTATGTGTCAAGTTTTCTGTGAAAACTTGACATGCAGCTCCAGCCATTTGCCGAAGGCAAATTTTGCATGGCTGGAGTTCAATGATAAATAGGAGGACGAATAGATGAATACACCAATTTCATGGATAAAGGCATATGTTCCTGATCTGGACGTGACAGCTCAGGAGTTTGTAGACGCCATGACTCTCTCAGGATCACATGTAGAGGGTTACGAACAGAAGGATAAGAATCTTGACAAGATCGTTGTCGGCAAGATTCTCACTATGGAGAAGCATCCGGATGCGGACAAGCTTGTAGTATGTCAGGTAGATGTTGGACAGGCGGAGCCTCTTCAGATCGTGACCGGAGCAAAGAATGTAAAGGTCAATGATCTCATCCCACTTGTACTTGACGGTGGTAAGGTTGCGGCAGCACACGGCGACAACAATGAGTACCCTGACGGAATCAAGATCAAGAAGGGCAAGCTCAGAGGAGTTGAGTCAAATGGTATGATGTGCGGTATAGAGGAGCTTGGTTCATCAAGAGACTTCTATCCGGAAGCACCGGAGGATGGCGTGTATGTATTCCCGGTGGAGTCAGGTGTGAAGCCGGGCGATGACGCTGTGAAGGCACTTGGACTTGACGATGTTGTTGTCGAATACGAGATCACATCCAACAGAGTTGATTGTTTCTCAATGATCGGTATGGCAAGAGAGGCAGCAGCTACATTTGACAAGTCATTTTACCCACCAGTGGTAACAAAGACAGGAAATGATGAGGACGTCAATGACTATATATCAGTAGAGGTAAAGGATCCTGACCTCTGCCCTAGATACACAGCAAGGGTTGTCAAGAACCTGAAGATCGGACCTTCACCAAAGTGGATGCAGCAGAGACTTGCTTCACAGGGAATCCGTTCGATCAACAACCTTGTCGATATAACAAACTACGTTATGGAAGAGTACGGACAGCCAATGCACGCATATGATCTCAGCACCATAGCCGGCAACAAGATCGTTGTTCGCCGTGCAAATGACGGAGATACATTTGTAACACTTGATGGACAGGAGAGAAAGCTCGACCATGACGTTCTGATGATCTGTGACGGTGAGAAGGAGATCGGTATCGCCGGAATCATGGGCGGCGAGAATTCCATGGTAACAGACAGTATCGATACACTGCTCTTTGAGGCAGCTTGCTTCGATGGAACAAATATCAGACTTTCATCGAGAAGAATCGGACTTGCAACTGATGCGGCAGCAAAGTTCACAAAGGGACTTGACCCAAATCTTGCCATGGAGGCAATAGACAGAGCATGTCAGCTCATTGAGGAGATGGGCGCAGGTGAGGTAGTCGGCGGAGCTGTTGACGTATATCCAAATCCTGTACAGGACAAGAAACTCCCATTTGAGCCTGATAAGATGAACGCACTTCTCGGAACAGATGTTGAGCCAGAGAAGATGCTGTACTACTTCGGTAGACTTGGTCTCACATACGATGCAGATACTAACACACTGGATGTGCCAAGTTTCAGACAGGATCTGAACTGTATGGCAGATCTGGCAGAGGAGGTTGCAAGATTCTACGGATACGACAACATTCCTGTATCACTCCCAAGAGGTGAGGCAACAGTTGGTAAGCTCCCATACGACCAGATGATCAATGCCATCGCAAGGGATGTCCTTGAGGCAAATGGTTTCTCTGGCGGTATGTGCTACTCATTCGAGAGCCCTAAGGTATTTGACAAGCTGCTACTGCCTGCTGACAGCGAGTTCAGAAAGACAGTTACAATAGCAAATCCTCTTGGCGAGGACTTCAGTATCATGAGAACAGTATCACTGAACGGTGTTCTCACATCACTGGCAACAAATTATAATAGAAAGAACAAGATCGCAAGACTTTATGAGTTCGGAAATGTATACCTTCCAAAGTCACTTCCACTCACAGAGCTTCCAGAGGAGAGAATGAAGCTTACTATCGGTATGTATGGTCAGGGAGATTTCTTTGATCTCAAGGGAGTCCTCGAGGAGCTTACAGACAAGGTTGGTCTCAAGGGACAGGTGACATACGAGCCTGAGTCAGAGTACACATTCCTTCATCCGGGCCGTCAGGCAAAGCTCAAGAAGGGCAACCTGACAATTGGATTTATCGGACAGGTACATCCTGAGGTATGTGACAACTACAACCTTAAGGGGGAGGTATATGTTGCAGTTATAGATATGCCTACACTGGTTATGCTGTCAAGCTTCGACATCAAGTATGAAGGAATTGCAAAGTTCCCTGGAAGTACAAGAGATCTGAGTCTTGTTGTGGACAAGGAAATATTTGTCGGACAGATAGAGGAAGTCATAAAGAAATGTGGCGGCAAGCTGCTTGAGAGCTACAAACTTTTCGATGTATATGAGGGTGAGCAGATCGCAAAGGGCAAGAAGTCAGTGGCTTACACAATGACATTCCGTGCTAAGGATAGAACACTTGAGACGTCAGAGGTCGATGGAATCATTGCCAAGATTCTCAAGGAGCTTGGAAAGCTTGGAATAGAGATCAGAGCGTAATAGGCGCTATCCTTGAAAAATTTGTGATAGTAGTATAATATGTAACTGTTTGGCGCGGAGATATTGTATATATCCAGCGTCAGACAGTTATTTTTGTGTTAATAAATATGTGAGGAATTACGATATGATGAAATTAACAGACTTTTACTATGATCTGCCACAGGAGCTTATAGCACAGGATCCACTCCTCAAGAGAAGTGAGTCACGTCTCATGGTCCTGGACAGAAAAGATAATACGATAGAGCACAAGCACTTTTATGATGTGATAGACTACCTGAATCCGGGAGACTGTCTGGTCATCAACGATACAAGGGTTCTTCCGGCGAGACTTATGGGCGTCAAGGAGGATACGGGAGCATCCATAGAGGTTCTTCTTCTGAAGAGAAAGGACGACTGTACATGGGAGACTCTGGTAAAACCGGGCAAAAAGTGTAAGGTGGGTGCTCGTATAGTATTTGGTTCAGAGTCAAATGAACCTGACCCTGAGACAGGACTTATAAAGGGCAAACTTGTGGGTGAGGTCGTCGATATAGTTGAGGAGGGCAACAGACTCATCAGATTTGAGTTCGATGGAATATTCGAGGAGATCCTTGACGAGCTGGGACAGATGCCACTCCCTCCATATATCACACATAAGCTTGAGGACAAGAACAGATATCAGACAGTTTATGCAGAGCATGACGGTTCTGCGGCAGCACCTACCGCCGGACTGCATTTTACAACAGAGCTTCTTGAGCAGATCAAGGCAAAGGGAATAAAGATCGCGCATGTAACACTTCACGTCGGACTTGGAACGTTCAGACCAGTGAAGGAAGAGAACATACTAGATCACCACATGCATTCTGAGTTCTGTATCATAGAGCAGGATGCTGCTGATATGATTAACGAGACAAAGGCTGCAGGCGGAAGAGTTGTGTCCGTTGGAACGACAAGTACCAGAACTCTTGAGTCTATGTCGGACGACGATGGAACAGTTCATGCAGGCAGCAAATGGACGGATATTTTCATTTATCCGGGATACAAGTTCAAAGTTATTGACGCGCTCATCACGAATTTCCATCTGCCTGAGTCAACGCTTCTTATGCTTGTTTCTGCGCTCTACGACAGAGAGCATATACTTGAGGCGTACAAGGTGGCGGTTGAGGAGAAGTACAGATTCTTCTCATTTGGCGATGCTATGCTGATAAAATAGCAGAAGGATCAGGACGATTAGAATAAAGGCATGATGTAATAGGGGTGCTGATAATTTATATACTCTGGATGGGCCTTATATCCGGAGAGGAGACAGATACATGGGAAAGAAGATATGTGTGGTATTCCCGGGAATAGGATATCACACCGATAAGCCATTACTTTACTATAGTAAAAAATATATGATGGCACATGGATATGAGATTGTTGATGTGACATATGGCAAGCTTTCGGGACAGCTTCCGGAGAAGATACAGAAGGTATTTGATGATGGCTGGAATAAAGCACTTGATTGTCTTAAGACTGTGGATTTCTCGGAGACTGAGGATATAGTATTTCTATCAAAGAGTATAGGTACGGCTATATCTGCAAGATATGTGGCGGAGAAAGGACTTAAAGTAAGAAATATATATTTCACACCACTTGAGATTACCATGCAATATGCCAATTCAAATGGCATAGCTTTTCACGGAACGGCGGATCCACTAGTGAATACGGGTGAGCTGACAAGACTTTGTGAGGCTAAGAACATCCCTCTGTATAAATACGAGGGCGGAAATCATTCAATAGAGACAAAGGATATTCTATGGAACATAAGAACGCAGGAAGACATAGCGGAAAAATATATAGATTATTTGAACTTCTAGGACATACAGAGGGGCAGTTATATATTGCGGAGATAGCAGTGCTCATAACACTGCTTATTGGCACGGCGGTATATATACTGCTCCTTCGTGTCCTGCCGGATACCTCATGGCTTGAGGGGTGCCAGATACGCCGGTTTACAGGAGTGATATGTCCTGCATGCGGTACGACAAGGGCTGTACTCGCCATGCTCCACGGACATCTGCTGACGGCTTTGTATTACCATGTGGCGACTGTGTATCTGGCGTGCATCTGTATCATTTATCTGGTAGGCAATACGATCAGGCTTGCCACGAATGGCAGGACACCGCTTGTGAGATTCCGGCTGTGGTATGTGTATGTGTGGCTTGGGATATTTGTGGTGTCTTATGTGGTGAAGCTGGTGGTGCCGGGGTATGTCATATAATGAGCGCAAGTTGAGTAGGCGTGCGCATGTCATAGCGCTTATGCACGTCGACATATGATATAAGGAGTGGTTTCATGAGACTTATGATAAAACAACGGGTATTTGCCTGGACAGATACCTACGATATATATGATGAATGGGGAAACAAAAAATATTTTGTGAAGTCGGAGGCGTTCCGGCTGACGCATCAGGTTCACGTATATGACATTGCGGGAAATGAGATAGGTCTTATCAGTCAGAGATTATTCACATTCCTGCCTACATTTGACATCAGTGTGGGTGGCAGACCGTGTGGAAGTATCAGGAAGGAATTTACATTCTTCAAGCCATCGTACAGTATTGAGTATGGTGGATGGCAGTGTGATGGAGATTTCCTTTCGTGGAATTACAGTGTCACAGCTGGAAGCAGGCTGGTGGCAAATATAGCAAAGCAGCTTCTCAGCTGGGGAGATACATACACACTTGATATCTCAGATCCGGGTGATGAGATCATGGCACTTATGCTTGTGATTGCCATTGATGCGGCCAATTGTTCGCAGAATAATAATTAATTTTTTAGAATTTTATATAAACATGAAGAAGATAGGAATGTATGAGGAGACAGGCAGGAAATAGTCATGAACAAGATATCAAAGTATGTTGTGATTATAGTAGGCATATTGGTAATGGTGGTGTTGCTGCCATTAGGTTATGTTAGATATAAGACGCGTTACGAAGCTGAGCAGATAAGTGTGTTAACGTCTCCAGATGGTGATTATGAGCTTGTGATCTATTCTGTTGGCGACCCGGATTTTCCATTTGGAGCTGCCCATGGAAGACTGGTGCTGAAGGGCAAAGAGAAGACGGTTGCATATAGGTCATTTGAAGTGGCAAATGATGGTGCAAGATTTGACGAAAGCGATCTAAAGACGACATGGTATATTGATCGTGTGGAGGTGGTAGTGTCTGGCTCTGAACAGCGTGACGAGCTTGTGACCATGCGTTTTAATGGGCAGACCAGTAGTAGACGTCTCACGACCAGATATAGAAGAGAAGATACGGATATAGAAAAAGACAGCGAACAAGACTCTGCGATAACGGAAAAAGCTTCGGGTGACAGCAGGGGGAATGCAGAGAGCTCCACTGATTCCTCTGTTGATCCTGATGTAAATGATCAGCCAGAAAATAAGGAAATTACAGTCGGGTATCAGGCGATCTTTGAGAAATATTCAGATGCCACAGCTGGAAAATTCGAAGTATATTACGGCGCCTCGGAGTCATCATCAAGATGTATATTGTCTGAAAGTGATAATTCCGTGGAATACATTGTATATGATGGCAAGTCAGAGAATGGGAAGTGTGGGCTGTATGTAAGGTATCGTACTGAAAAAGGCGGTGGTGGAACATATGATTATGGCAGCGCCGAAATAGAAGATATCTATGCATATGTATTTTCCAGTGGAGAAGTGATAAGCAGTGGAAAGACAAACTGGGAAGATACTGGAACTGATGAGTTTGAGAGGGCAACGGAGTAAGCTGTTGTGAATAGTCCATGAACTGTGGTAAAATGAATTATAAAATAAGACTATTTAAATCATGAATTATATATATAATAAAAAGTATAAAGGCGGTGATTGTATGACAACAGTGAACACGAAAAGTGGGAAGATAATAAATGTAGTATCAAGAGAAGAAGAAAGTAAAATGTTAACGTTGTCTGATCAGGAGATGGATGCCAGAGCTGTTGAGGCGGTTAAAGCTGCAATAAATAAAGCCAGAGTATGTAAAAAACCAATAGCGGGATATGATAAAGAGAATAAAAAAGCATATATTGAATATGCAAATGGAGATATAAAATATGCAAAATAGAAAACCGATGGTTCTTGTATTTGCTGGTCCAAATGGTTCTGGTAAAAGTCAAGAGCACTGGGTGAAATAAAGGCGTCACTGTTATCGTAGGATGCGAAGCATCATAAACAGCAGTGACGCCTTTACTATTGATGAAAAATTTAACGTTCCAGCCCACCCAGATCATCATAAAATCCCGGATATGAGATGTTCACGCACTCGGCTCCGGTGATCTCTGTATCGCCATCAGCGTTAAGTCCTGCGATGGCAAAGCTCATGGCGATTCTGTGGTCCAAGTGACTGTCAATCACTGCACCGTGAAGAGGCTTTCCGCCGCGTATGATCATTCCGTCATCGGTTGCAGTTATGTCTGCGCCCATGGATGAGAGAGCGTTTACCATGACATCTATTCTGTTTGATTCCTTGACCTTGAGCTCCTGGGCATCCCTGATGATGGTCTCACCGTCTGCAAAGCATGCGAGAACTGCTATGGCAGGGATCTCATCTATGAGCTTTGGTATGATGGAACCCTCAATGACACAGCCCTTGAGACTTGATGTCCTGACTGTTATGTCAGCGGTTGGCTCACCGCATCCGCTCACTACATTGGAGTATTCCATATCGCCGCCCATTGCTTTGATGACTTCCAGTATTCCATCTCTGGTCGGGTTGATGCCAACATTTTTGATGGTGATGCATGAGTTCGGAGTGATAAGTCCTGCAACAAGGAAGTAAGCAGCTGATGATATATCTCCAGGTACAAGTATCTTCTGTCCAACAAGATTATCCACAGGCTTTACGGTAGCCGTAGTTCCCTCTGCTTTTATATTGCCGCCAAATGACTCAAGCATGAGTTCAGTGTGGTTTCTTGACACATATGGCTCGGTGACACTTGTCTCGCCGTCTGCATAGAGTCCGGCAAGGAGTACACATGACTTTACCTGTGCTGACGCGACAGGTGAGTTGTAGTGTATTCCATGGAGTTCCTTTCCGTTTATAAGGAGCGGTGCACAGTCATTTCCGAGTTCGGATGTGATGTCGGCACCCATCATGGAGAGAGGCGTCATGATTCTCTTCATAGGGCGCTTACATATAGAAGCATCACCTATAAGCCTGCTTGCAAATGGCTGAGCGGCAAGTATACCCGATATAAGTCTGGTGGTTGTTCCGCTGTTGCCGACATCGAGTGTGCCTTCAGGCTTTGACAGTCCATGCAGTCCTTTGCCGTGTACAGTAACGACACTGCCGTCGTAATCAATATCTATACCCATCTGCCTGAAACAGTTCATGGATGATATACAGTCTGCTCCATTTAAAAATCCGTGTACCTCGGTTATTCCATCTGCGATTGAGCCGAACATGATGGAGCGGTGGGAGATGGATTTGTCCCCCGGTATTGTTATCTCTCCGTTAAGTGATTTTACTCTGTTGATCTTCATAAATTCTCAGTATTCCTTTATTCTAGTGTAATATGTTTTACCTATCGGTTATAAATTCTATAGCCTGCGGCCTTCAGCACATCCTGCGCATTCCGTCTTGCATCAGCATCGTAGAATGAGAGTCTGAGAACCCCTTCCTCATCCTCCCGGTTGTGGGAGACTCCGATGTTCTTGAGGCTTATCTTTGCCTCTGCGATAAAAGCTGTCACCTTTGCCAGCGCACCAGCCTCGTCAGGGATATCTACAAACAGTTCATGGTGCATTCTTATGACACCGCTGCTGTTGTTAGGAATGGAATCCCTGTAATCTCTGGCGGATGCAAAAAAAGCATTTATCCCAGCCGCATCGCGCTGCTTAATATGATAAATCATTTTGTCTATAAGCTCAACATATTCCTGAAGACCGTTTACGATATTGTCAGGATTTGCCAGAAGAATGTGCTCCCATACCACCGGATTGGAGGATGCGATCCTGGTTATATCTTTGAAACCACCGGCTGCCAGTGACTTAAATATATTGTCTGGGCTGTCTGCCGCTGCGACAAGGTTGACCAGTGAGGCGGCTATGACGTGGGGCACATGGCTTATGTAAGAGGTTATACGGTCGTGCTCAACAGGTGAGTATGTGATCGGTATCGCTCCAAGATCTCCGATAAATGTGGAGAACTCCTCAGTCTTGCCCGGCAGAACTCCGTCTGCAGGTGTGATGAAGTAATAGGCATTCTCTATGAGCCTGTCGGTGGCCGCCTCGTAGCCAGATCTCTCAGAGCCGACCATAGGGTGTCCGCCGACAAAATACCTGGCAAGCCCAAGCTCCTGGACTGCTTCGTATATGTCGAGCTTTACGCTTCCGACATCAGTCAGTATGGTGCTGTCTGTAAGAAATGGCTTGAGCTGGCGCAGGTATTCTATATTATAGTGGACCGGTGCGCACAGAAAGATATAGTTGCATTCTGCTATGGTATGGATATCATCTGTATATTCAGTCAGTGTCCCATCGGAGACAGCTTCCTTGAGTGTAGATAGATTATTGTCAAAGCCGACTATTCTGTAATCAGGGAAAATGCGGTGGATGGATTTGGCAATAGATCCTCCGATAAGTCCCAGACCGATAAATCCTATTGAAAAATCATTCATTTTACGTTCTCCTTTAACGGTTTGACGCATAAAAGCGTTAAAGTATCTATTGGCGATTATACAGCCTTTTGAATGACAGGGCAAGAGAAGATTCACATTGCGATAAAAAAACTTGAATATCAGATGTGGATATTAAGCTAAAATAAGAAGTAAGGGAATTGTATAAGCTGAAGATTTGTACTAAAATCTTTGTGGAGAACGCAGACGATGCACATAAGAAAGTATACTGATGTGTGCGTTTGTCGACCGACCATTATAAGGAGGATAATTTATTATGATAGATACACTTTGCAGACTACTTGACGCCGGTGTCACACAGTTTCATGTAGTGAAGGAATGTGAAGCCATGCTGCAGGATCACGGTTACATGGAGCTTGATATGGGAGAACGCTGGGAGCTCACGGCCGGAGGAAGATATTATGTGAAGCCATACTCATCTATGATGGTGGCGTTTGCCGCAGGGGAGATGCCTGAGTATGGCAGGCTGAATATCGGCCTTGCACATACAGATTTTCCTATGCTCAAGATAAAGACTCAGCCGGATATGAACAGAAGCGGCTACCAGACACTGAATGTAGAGCCGTACGGCGGACTTATCAAGGAGACATGGTTTGACAGACCGCTTGGAATCGCGGGCAAGGTCATGGCGCAGACCACGGATCCGTTCAGGCCGAAGGCGTATCTGTATGATTCAGAGCGTGCCATGTGCATAGTGCCAAGCCTTGCACCGCATCTGAGAAAGGATGCACCCGGGGAGAAAATGAATGTGCAGAAGGAGCTCATACCTGTATATGGTCTGGATGGTCAGACTGTGAAGGACAAAGATATATTACAGTATGTGGCAGATGACCTTGGGCTTTTGAAGGACGATATTCTTGATTATGATCTATACCTGTATAACATGGATGGAATGGAGATAGTTGGGGCAGATAAGGATATGATAGCTTCTCCGAGACTTGACAATGTAACTTCCGTGTCAGCGCTTGTTGACACCATGTGCAGAGAGACAAATGGCAATAATACAAATGTTATAGCATTGTTTGACAATGAGGAGATAGGCAGCAGATCAAAGCAGGGAGCAGATTCGGTGCTTCTGTCGGAGATAATAAAGCGTATCATGGAAGGCTTGGATATTGAGGCTGGAGCAGGAAGACGCCTTATGAGAGATGCATTCATGCTGTCACTTGATGTGGCGCACGCAACCCATCCGAATTATTCAGAGAAGAGTGATCCGACAAATCAGATTGTCATGGGGCGCGGAGTGGCACTCAAATCAAGTGCAAGTCAGAGATACGTGTCAGACAGTGAGGCATCTGCGGTCATCATGGCTCTTTCAAGAAATCAGGAGATAAAGATACAGCGTCAGGTGAACAGGTCGGGGATGGCAGGAGGACAGACTTTAGGTCCTATAGCTTCATCTTATCTGCCAGTCAGAGCTGTAGACATGGGAATACCGATACTGGCTATGCATTCAGCGGTGGAGCTTGGAAGTGCGGAGGATTATGCACAACTTGAGAAGATTTGCGGTGCAGTATTTGAAATGTAGTATGGTGAAATCAGGTATTTGAGCAATGTACTTGTGCAGTTATTACGATTGTGTTACAATAAGATGATGTATTTTTAACTTCAATAATCACTTACGGAGGATACTCATGAAGAAGAAACATTTAAAATATGCAGTGCTCTGCTTTGGACTTGCCTCCATGCTGGCATTTGCCGGATGCGGAAGCAAAGGTGACGATGCTACCACAGCCAATCCGACGGAGACAGAGGCGACCACAGAGGCAGTGACGGTGGCGACTACGGAAGCAACCACTGAGGCACAGCCGGAGAAGGACAAGGATGGCTTTACAATATGTAATGACAAAGTAAAGACTCTTGACTATGTGAATGTCAGAACGAGCCCATCAACTGATGGAGAGATATATCAGGAAGTTGCAAATGATGTTGAGCTGGACAGAATCGGTTATAACGATGAGTGGAGCAAGGTATCTATAGATGGTGGGGAATACTATATATTCTCAGAGCTCCTTGAGGTCGTAGGCGGAGGAGATAAGTCTGATGCATCGACTGAGGCGACAACAGAGAATTCATCGGATGCATCCACAGAACAGGGAACTACATCCAATGTTGGTGAGGGCAAGATGATAGTTATAGATGCCGGACATCAGCAGAATGCAAATGAAGAGACCGAGCCGATAGGCCCTGCTGCTACAGAGACAAAAGTAAAGGCAACCGTTGGCAACACAGGTGTATCAACAGGAATAAAGGAATATGAGCTGAATCTTCAGATCGCACAGAAGCTTGAGGCAGAGCTCACATCCAGAGGCTATACAGTTAAGATGATCAGAACATCGAATGATGTTGATATAAGTAATGCGACGAGAGCAGAATATGCGAACAACCTTAAGGCAGATGCAGTTATAAAGATCCATACAAATGGATCGACAGACGGTAATGCGACAGGTGTGATGACAGTATGTCAGACATCATCTAATCCATATAATTCAGCTATCTATGATCAGTGCAAGAGTCTTGCCACGGATGTTTTATCAGGACTTCTGGCTTCCACAGGAGCTAAGAGTGATGGAATATGGGAGACGGATACCATGAGCGGAATAAACTGGAGTACAGTTCCGGTAACCATAGTGGAAGTTGGCTATATGACTACAGCATCTGAGGAGGCACTTCTTGTAACAGACGATTATCAGAACAAGATCGCCAAGGGAATAGCAGATGGCCTTGATAAATATATTACAGAATAGAAGTCAGTAACATAAATAAAAATAGAGAACAGGATTTCCTGTTCTCTATTTTTATTGTGGCATATCGAACCGGAGAAGACTGACCTCTTCTTCCGAGAGACTTCTGTAGGCACCTGTTGGAAGCGATTCGTCTATCTTCAGCTCACCCATTGCAATTCTTCGCAGAAAAGTAACTTTCATGCCAACGGCCTCAAACATTCGCTTGACCTGGTGAAAACGTCCCTCTGTTATTATGAGTTCGATCTCCGATCTGGCAGCGGTGCTGTCGGAAGATAATATGCGCAGATCTGCGGGCAGTGTAGGTTTTTCATCTCCGATATCCACACCTGTGGCGAAAAGGTTTATGGTATCATCTGTTACATATCCGTCAATCTCTGCGTAATATGTCTTGGGAATGTGGTGTGCAGGAGACAGAAGATGGTGGGTCAGTGCTCCGTCATTTGTCAGAAGTAGAAGTCCTTCTGTGTCTATATCCAGCCGTCCCACGGGTGACAGGTCTTTTGTATTTTCTCCTTTTAGCAGATCGATAACGGTCTGATGCACGTTATCTTTGGTGGCGCTTACACACCCCGCAGGTTTGTTCAGGAGAAAATATCTGTATCTAGAATAATTCAGAATCCTGCCATTATATTTTATAGTATCGTTGTTCTCATCTATCTTTACATCTGAGGATTTAACCGGGGCACCATTGACGGTGACAGTGCCTTTTTTCACATACTGCTTTACCTGACTGCGGCTGCCGATCCCCATTTCAACTAGAAATTTATCAAGTCTCATAATGTACTCCTTTTGTTGACTGTATGATGTCATATGATACCACGAAAATGCGCTTTTTTCAGCAGAAAAGTTAAATGTTACAAAACACAACATGTCGTTACAAACAGTTGTGTAAAACCACTAGAAATTGGTATTTTTTTGTCAGAATCAGTTGACACATGCACATGTGTAGTGTATTATATTTAACAGAAATGTAACAAATGCGGTAACTTTGTAAAAATTAGATTACGAAATACTACATAGAAAATAGCTTGGATTAAGGGTAAAAGAGGAAAAATTAATGACTAGATCACGCAGTAAGTTTGGAAGATTTGTAGATCACATGAGAAGGAATGTTCTCAGTTATAAATATTTAAGACATAACATTTTGATGACAGCACTTGTGGTTGTAATGGCTCTTTGTGTATTTGCTGTCATAAGTTTTGGAGAGAAGGCTGACCCGCTTGCGGATGAATTATATGCGAATGATAGTGTGACTATCAACAAGAGTCAGGCAGTGATGATGGCAGACAGCAGTGTGCAGCTTGCCATCGACGCAGTGGTGCCTGCAGGAAGTTCAGTATCGGCCAACGATACGGCCAGAGTTGCCAGCAATGCATCAGGTAGTATACAGTCTGTGACTTCAGCGTCTACCGAGGCAGTGACAACAGAGGAAGCGACAACAGAAGAGACCCCTTCAGAGGTGCTTCCGGGCGTAACAGCATCAGTGATATATGATGGTGTGTATGTCCATACAGAGCAGTCATCAGAATCAGATATCATAGCTACAGTGAACAGTGGAGAGATGTTCGACGTTGTATCACAGGATGAGAGCTGGATAGGAGTTCAGTTATACGATGGCTCGATCGGATATATTTCAACAGAATATGTAAGTGTGGATGCCTCACTTCAGTAGTAGTGTATATGAGTACCCCTCACCCAGGTACGACCCAGTAAGACAGAAAAAGCAAGTCGCATGTCATTCAAGGATGGCGTGCGGCTTGCTTTTTTAGTGTTGTATTGACTGTTGCTCAATTGGTTAGCTTTTTGTAGTAGAAGCACGCCAGCTGTGTGCGGTCTCTCAGCTGCAGCTTGTCAAGGATGGAACTGATATAGTTTCTCACTGTACCCTCGCTCAGATACAGGCTTGATGCGATTTCTTTGTTATTCAGACCATCTGCAACAAGTCTGATAATATTCATTTCCTTGGAACTGAGTTCGTATTCCATTCCGGCAAATGGCGATGGCTGGACATCTGATGAGGTAGTGTCCATATGTCCAATAAGATCAGGGAGTTTTCCAACTATCTCATCCCCGAATACAGTCTGTCCATTGTATACTGCTTTTACTGCCGGTGCGATGCTCTCAAAATTCTGCTTCAGTATATATCCCTTTGCTCCGATACTCAGTGCTTTGATTATATATTCGTCATCTGAAAATGTTGTCAGGAGAAGAATGCGGGCATCCGGGTGAGAGGCCATGATAGTCTCAGAAGCCTCAAGGCCATTTATGTTCTCCATGCGGATGTCCATGAGTAGAACATCCGGTTGATATTCTTCGTACAGTCTGATCGCATCAGCTCCACTGCCTCCCGTGGCGGATACCTGTATGTCGTCGCAGGCTTCGAGTATGGTCTGAAGTGACAGTGCCACCAGTTGGTCGTCATCTATTATAACTACATTCATTTGTCGGTTTCCTCCTATTTATAATCAGGATATTTTGCATATCTGTTTGGAATTCAGTCTGTAAAATCTCTTTTCATGATATTGATCAATATGGAAAATCCGTCGTCGGTTGATATCTTCATTGTGCCTCCAAGTTTGTTTACTCTTTCCTGGATACCATTTAAGCCCATACCGCCAGAAGCGCTTCCTTGTGCCGGGGATGGATCGGAGCGGATGTTCTGTCCATTGTCTGTTATATACAGTTGATAAAATGCCGGGTGTTCCCGCACGCGGATATCCATATGGTCGCCGTTGCTGTGCTTCAGCGTATTGTTAATGGCTTCCTTTACTATGTTGATGAATGAGTATTTGATCTCTCTTGGAAGCTTATCTGACATGTCGTAATCCATGTAGATGTCCATGTCGCTGACGTTGTTGATCACATCATCTAGGGCAGTGCGCAGGTCTATGGATTCATCGTGTAGATCGTGGACACTTTTTCTCATGCTGTCCATTGCGGTATCCAGCGTAGATTGCAGCTGTGCCAGGGGCTTCTCAAGACGCTCGTCTTTGTTGATAACTTTGATGGCACCGGTCTGAAGTATGGATCTGGTGAGCATATGACCGACATTGTCATGAATCTCCCGGGCAATCCTGTTTCGCTCTGACAGGGTGGCGGTGAGTACCATGTTGTCCTGATTTTCCAGCAACTGGCGTGTGTTCTGTGCAACCAGCATGTCGTGTTCTGCAGTATTGTCCCTCATGGCAAGAAGCTCAGCCCTCAGCAGATTTATCCGGCAGCAGTACACGCTCATAGCAAATGAGAATGCGATGAGGCATATCTGCGGGAGAACTGACATCAGAGGATAGTTGACGCACATGTATATGGATAACAGGACAAGTATGACTGGTGACAGCCGTTGTCTGTATCTGTACATGTCGTAGCTGACTATGGACACGAACATATAGACTGGGTGTAGCCAGAATGCGGATACAAGATACGCGCATACCAGTGCCTCGCATATGTATGGATATATTCTGCTGTGGTTCTCGGCGCCCTTCGTGGTGGCTCTGTTCACTGCGGAGATCCCGGCAAGTGCCGGATAGACCGCACCGGCAATGAGCGACAGGAGCAGTGCGATGATGATCCGGGTGTCCGTGGCAGTATTATGCGCATATATCATGACAAATGCTGAGACCAGCAGGAGTCCTTTGTTGATGAGATGTTTCATAATTATTCTCCATAATGTAGAAAATGCTGTAGTATATATCGTGCTGTCTGAATAGCCGTGCCGGGCAGTGTGTGCAACCTAGTGTAATAATTATTATAAATAAATATGAGGGAAAAAGAAATATGACAAATGTCACATTGTGAAGATGACGTTGTTCACTGTGAAAACAGATCAAGGGTGTATATAATGAGAGCATGTAATAAAGAATGTAGCATGCTGATGCGTGCAGACTATCATGTTATGAACGACACTCATAAGATAATGAGGGGCAAAAAACAGGAGGATATATATGAGTAATTCGGAAAATGCAATAGAGGTTACCAATTTAGTAAAGAGATACAAAGATCTGCTGGCGCTGGATCATTTCAGCCTTACGGTGAAGGAGGGGGAGATATTGGGGCTTCTTGGTCCGAATGGATCAGGAAAAACGACAACTATAAACTGTATATTGTCCCTGCTCACATTTGACAAGGGAGACATAAAGGTATTTGGAAAAGAAATGAAACCAGACAGCTACGATATCAAGCGGGAGATCGGAGTTGTCATGCAGGATGTAGCGGTGTTCGATGAACTGACAGTGTACGAGAACATTGATTACTTCTGCGGTTTATATATAAAGGATAAGGAGAAGAGACGAAAGTGCGTTGAGGAGACCATGGATTTTGTGGATATAGCGGACTACAGGAAGTTCCTTCCAAAGAAGCTGTCAGGAGGACTTCTCCGAAGACTGAATATAGCCTGTGGAATAGCGCATAAGCCAAGGCTTATATTCTTTGATGAGCCGACGGTGGCGGTAGATCCGCAGAGCCGCAACAGAATACTTGAGGGAATCAAACGACTGAATGAGGAAGGCGCGACTATCGTGTACACCTCCCATTATATGGAGGAGGTCGAGCAGATCTGTGACAGGATAGTCATCATGGACAAAGGTAAATCTGTTGCAGTCGGAACGAAGGACGAGCTCAAGAAGATGATCAAGAACACTGAGACCATAAAGGTTGAGGTGTTTGGACTTACAGGCGAACAGATATCGGAACTTCGCAGTCAGCCACATGTGTATGAGGACGAATATAACGGAGGCATGCTGACACTTAGATATTCTGGCGGAAGACACAATCTGGTGAGACTCATGGAATTTTTCAAGGAGCACGACATATCATTTGGCAGGGTGGTCACGGAGCTCCCTACACTCAATGATGTGTTCCTTGAGATCACAGGCAAGGAACTCAGAGACTAAACGAAATTCAGGGCAGAGACATGAGATCGTTGAAATCGTATTGTATATGGAAACTTGAGATGAATCAGGATTAAAGGAGAAAATTATGTTTATACGGGACTTTTTATACACCATAAAGATCATGGTCCGAGGCAGGGTGTCGATCTTCTGGACACTGGTATTCCCGCTGCTTCTTGCAACATTCATGTACATGGCATTTGGCAACATATATGAACAGGATGAGATGTTCAGGAATATCAAGGTGGCGGTGGTCACTGAGGATGAATCGGCAAATGGACTTAATTATATGCTGGATGCGCTGTCGGATGGCGATGACGCCCTTCTGTCGGTTACGAGGATGAGCGAAAGCGATGCGGAGATGTCACTGGCTGATGAAGAGGTCGAGGGCATCATATATACGGATGATGTGAAGCTCACGGTTGCGGAGAGTTCTGTCAATGCAAGCATACTTGAGACAGTGCTTTCTGAGTACAAGCAGTACGAGCATGCACTTATGGATATATATAAGGATGGCATCGGACTCCAACAGTATATGTCTGGGACTTCCGGCGTGGATGATATGTCGGACCTTGTGGAAAAACTCTCAGAACAGAGATCATATTATACAGAGAAGGCCAGCACTGAGGGCAGCCAGAATGTGTATAACAATTATTTCTATGCCATATTTGCCATGAGCTGTCTGTTTGCATCACTTTCATCTATAGAGATGATGGGCAATCTTCAGGCAAATGTGAGCGCTACGGGAAAGAGAAAAAATGTGTCCCCACAGAGAAAAATGACCTTTGTTTTGGCAGAGTTTGCTGCACTGCTGATTATACATTTTGTGGTCGAGGTCATAAGCTTTATATACATGTCCTGCATAGGAGTGGATTTTGGCGACAGAGTATGGGAGATCCTGCTTACTCTGTTTGTGGGCTGCTTTATCGGTCTGGCAATAGGAGTCATAGTTGGGGCTATATCAAAGCTTGCTGAGGGGACCAAGATAGGTATTGTGATCGGAATATCCATGGTGATGTCCATCCTTTCAGACCTGTGTATAAACGGAGTAAAGTATGAGATACAGCAGCACGTGCCGATTATAAATAAACTCAATCCCGCGGCTCTGATATCGGATTCATTTTATGCGCTGAATGTTTACAGTGACCACCAGGTTTTCACTGAGAATATCGTCATAATGACTATTGAGGCTGTGGTGCTCATAGCAGTTGGGATTCTCATGGTAAGGAGGAACAGATATGCAAGTGTTTAAATCTTTTTTCAAGGTTTTGAGAAAATATATTGGGCAGATGATCATGTATGTGGGAATCCTGTGTGGAGTCATGATTGTGTTCATCAATGTGGGAAACACAGATCCACAGAACTATTATAAGGATAAAACGATCAAATATGCGGTGAGCGATGAGGATGGCAGTGAGATAAGCAGAAAATTGATGGCTTACCTGAATGATACGCAGCAGCTTGTAGATGGCGTTGATATGGACGAACGAGGTATTCAGGATGCTCTCTACAACAGGGCGGTGGATTGTGTGATCAGGATACCAGATGGCTTTGGCGATGCATGGGCAAATGATACTGCGGATGGTATGCTTGAGATAACGACTATCCCCGGAAGTCAGGCGTCCATGCTGTTTGAGGCAAGGCTTGACAGCTACATGAATATGGTGTCTCTGTACAAGAGGGCCGGAGATGATGTGAACGATGCCGATAAGAGAGCGAGGATGGCACTTGAGCAGAAGGCTGAAGTCGATATGGCCGAAGGAAAGACCTCAGGACATTCCATGTTATATAATTTTTACAACTATCTGGGGTGGGTCATGATATGCGTTATGATAATTGGGGTAGCGCCTGTTTTGCAGGTATATAACAGGAAAAAGCTTAGAGCGAGAATAGAGTGCTCATCATACAAATTTTTCAGGCTGAACAGGGAACTTGTCCTGGGGATGATGTTTACTGGATGCGTATTGTCTGTAGTATTTATAGTACTTTCCAGAATACTTATAAAATATGATATAGTCTCAGCAAGGAGCGGAATGTTCATACTCAATATGCTGGTGTATGCCTGTGTAGCACTCTCGCTGGCATTTCTGGTTAGCAAGCTTACCCAGAGTGAACAGATTCTTTCCATGTGTGCAAATGTCATATCACTTGGAATGGCATTCCTCTGCGGGATATTTGTGCCGAGAGAGTTCTTAAGTGACACTGTGATGGCGATAGCACATTTCCTTCCGGCATACTGGTACGCAAATGCAACGGATGCCATCGACAATTTCGCATCCGGCAGTTCGGTGTCAGGCATATTTGTAAGCATGGGGGTGCAGATGCTATTCGCCGTACTGTTCATACTTGTTGGAGTGATCGTTGACAGGTACAAGACCGCCGGCAGGGCTATGGCTTAGAAAATACACTGGAAGTTATGAGGCATGGTCTGTTATAATGTTCTTTGGAGGGAGTATAGGAGGAACGAGAAAGTGCTTAAAAAGAAAGTGCTGAAACAGAACAACTTACTCAGACTGCAGAAGAGACTTGCAGTGGTTATGCTGGCCCTTACACTTGGACTCGGTACAGGGTGCGGCAAAACAGATGACGGAGCGGACGATGCTGCGTCGTCAGAAGCAGAGACTTTGGCGGATGGTCAGACAAACGATCAGACAAATGCTGGAGCCGAAGAAGAAAATGGACAGGAGTCTAAAAAGAATAATGACGAGCCTTATGCAGAGGGAACATATTCCAGTGATGCATACGATGTGGCAGAATTTACGGCAGAGCCTCGTAAGAAGAACGACGAAGAGGGTAATCGCGGTGTGTATTACGAGATATTTGTCAGGTCATTTGCCGATTCAGACGGTGATGGTATAGGCGATCTGAATGGCGTCACGGAGAAACTTGACTATCTGAAGGAGCTCGGGATCGATGGGATATGGCTCATGCCGATCACTGCGTCCGATACCTACCACGGATATTCCGTGACGGATTACATGGCGGTGAATCCCGATTACGGAACAGAGGATGATCTTAAGAGATTGCTTGACGAAGCACACAGCAGAGACATGAAAGTCATCATGGATCTGGTCATCAATCACACCAGTATCAATCATCCGTGGTTTCAGGCGGCAAAGTCCGATGAGAACAGCGAGTACAGAGATTATTACAGGTGGGTGTACAAGACCGACAAGAAAGACTGCAATCATCTTCTCGACAAATCAAGCTGGGGAGATATGGTGTGGCACCAGGAAGGAGACTTCTATTATTATGGTGTGTTCGGCGCGGATATGCCGGATCTGAACTATAACAATCCGGATGTTAGACAGGCTGCGAAGGATGCCGCCGGTCACTGGCTGGAGCTTGGTCTTGACGGTTTCCGTATGGACGCCGCAGTTCATATCTATGGGGCGCATGAGTTCAAGCAGCAGGAAGATTCTGAAGCGGCAAACATCAACTGGTGGAACGAATTTGCCGGTTACTGCGAGAGCATAAATCCTGATGTATACATGGTGGGTGAGGTATGGCAGGATGACAAGGTGTTGGAAAATTATGTCCAGCCATTTGACACGAAGTTTGATTTCGCAATTCAGCAGAAGATACTGAACTGCGTACAGAAAGGCATGGCGGTGCCAGGCTTTGGTGATTCTCTTTCCGTGGCGATAGAGAATATACAGAATAAATATGACGGCGTGGATGCCAACTATCTGAATGGAATATTTGGAGCAAATCACGATCAGGACAGGATAGCATCGTCAGTGAACAGCCTTGATAAGGCGAGACAGATAGCGGCGGTATATATGACACTTCCAGGCAATCCATATATATATTATGGCGAGGAGCTTGGAATGTACGGCAGTAAGCCGGATGAGATGATAAGGACGCCTTTTCTTTGGGGAGGTGACAGTACATATAATACGTCGTGGGAAAAGGACGATCAGAATGCAGAGACAAGGGGACTTGACCAGCAGATGAAAGATCCGGATTCAATGTATTCATATTACAAGACACTTATAGCGCTTAGAAAAGACAATCCTGCCCTTATGAAAGGAAACTATAGAGCGGCAGCGCTCACAAGCGACAGTGTGATAGCGTACTTCCGTGAGGCGGATGGACAGAAACTGCTGGTGGTGCACAACTTTGCAGAGGGCGATCAGACGGTATTACTTGCTGAGTGCGGAGACATAACAGTTACAAATGTACTTTATTCAAGTTCTGGTGAGACAGGTGTGTCAGACCTTAGTTCAGTGAAATTAGCTGGAAATGAGAGCGTGGTACTGGAACTTGGTGAGTAGATAAAAAATCCCAATTTAAAGGAGGCTCTTCATGAAGAAAATACTAATAACGGGTGGTACAGTATTTGTAAGCCGGTATGCGGCGCAGTATTTTGTGGACAAAGGCTATGAGGTGTATGTGGTGAACAGAAATTCAAGACCGCAGGTTTCAGGTGTGAAACTTATAGAAACGGACAGGCATGACCTGGGAGACAAACTCAAAGACATCTATTTTGATGTTGTGGCGGACATAACCGCATATAATGCGGAAGATATCACAGACTTATGTGACAGCCTTGGTTCATTTGGTCAGTATATCATGATCAGCTCAAGTGCAGTGTATCCAGAGTATGGAGATCAGCCATTCCGTGAAGATTCAGAACGGGCACTCAACAGATACTGGGGGTCATATGGTATGGATAAGATTGCTGCGGAGGATGCATTACTTGACAGAGTGAGTGATGCTTACATACTCAGACCACCATATATTTATGGACCTATGAACAATGTATACAGGGAGGCTTTTGTATTTGACTGCGCCAGGGCGGACAGGCCATTTTATCTGCCCGGAGATGGTGGAATGAAGCTGCAGTTCTTCCATGTGAAGGATCTCTGTATCCTGATGGAGAGAGTAATAGAGGAAAAGCCGGAGACTCATATCATGAATGTGGGAAATGTGGAGCCGGTCACTATAAAAGACTGGGTGACGATGTGTTACGCCTGCTTTGATAAGATCCCTGCGTTTGTAAATGTCAGTGAGGATATAGAACAGAGAAATTATTTCAGTTTTTATAACTATGAATATTATCTCGATGTGCAGCAGCAGAACAAAATATACCCGGAGACAATATCATTGGAAGATGGATTGAAAGAATGCGCAGAGTGGTATGTGGAAAATGAATCAGAAGTTGGGAAAAAGTCATATATGGAATATATAGACTGTAATTTAAAATAATGTACGTTGGTGCAGCGATATTGTAAATGATATGTATTTAGGGAGATCTGGAGCTTCGGCTCCGGATCTTTTTTTATAGATATACATTCAAATATCGTCGAGATATACGATGTGTATAAATTCATTAAGAAAGTGTAAATTCGTTATAAGTGGGTTTACATCTTCGCTAGCATTGATATAATGCAGATACATAGTGAGAGAGTTCTTGACAATGATGGAGTTTTACTCATTGTTCTCAAATAAGATTTTAGTTCTTTTTTAGTAGAAATAAGTGATCTGAAATTTCTATAGTTTAATTTCCATAATGATTTTTGGCAAATATAAAATAATAAAGGAGTTACTGAATGATAAAAAACAGGAATGTTAGTATAATAACGGACGAAAATAATAATCAAATAGTAATTATTAATGACAAAAAATTTAAAGGCTTATCAAAAGATGATTGGCAGCAGATAGAAAAATACTTAAAAGGCTATATATCGGATTGTTATGAAATTACAGAAACAAATGATGTTGTTTATATTGGAAAAGAATTTCCGTCTGAATATGCAGGTTCGAAAAGCAGAATTGCATTAAAAGGTGCAAGAAAAAAGGCAAAGGCATCAGCATCACAGGGAATTCCAGAGCTAATAAAAATAGCCAAAAATCCACGTTGGGAAGAGAATAAAGAGCAAAAGCATAATAAAGATGCTAAATATGGTTGGTATAGATATGATATAAGGTTTGGACTGCCTGTGTATGATGATAAAACGGGCAATTTAGATAGATATAATATATTCACAGCTATTCTTCTTATAAAACATTCAGAGGATGGTAATAAGTACCTGCATGATATTACCACAATAAAAAAAGAAACGAGCAGCCCGCTTGAGTCGTAAAACTGTACGGTGAAAACCCATTTCTTTTGATATATTCTATTTCAGTCTTTTTGTTTTGTCAAGAAAAAAACATCCTCCATCATATTCATAACGAGTATGATGGGGGATGTTTCATGTCTACACTATAATAAATTACTTATTGTTAGCGTTGTCCTTCTCCTCACGCTTCTGATCCATCATAGCACGAACCTTCATTGAAAGACCGAACAGGTTGATGAAACCTGAAGCATCCTTGTGATCGTAGAGGTCGCCAGTTGTGAATGAAGCAAGGCTCTCTGAGTACAGAGTATAATCTGATGTAGTACCAGCCTTGATGATGTTACCCTTGTAGAGCTTCATCTTTACATGACCAGTTACACGCTCCTCAGTCTTGGCAACAAATGCTGAAAGGCTCTCGCGGAGAGTGCAGAACCACTTTCCTTCATATACAAGTGCTGCGAACTTTGTTCCAACAAGCTTCTTGTACTCCATAGTATCACGGTCAAGTGTGAGCTCCTCAAGCTGCTTATGAGCCTCTGTGAGGATAGTTCCACCAGGTGTCTCGTATACACCACGTGACTTCATGCCGACAACACGGTTCTCAACGATATCGATGATACCGATACCGTGCTTTCCGCCGAGCTTGTTCAGCTCACGGATGATATCAGAAGTCTTCATCTTCTTGCCGTTGAGTGCTACAGGGTAGCCCTTCTCGAAGTCAAGGTCAATGTACTCAGGCTCATCAGGTGCCTTCTCAGGTGTAACTGAGAGAACCAGAAGGTCATCGTAGTTTGGCTCATTTGCAGGATTCTCAAGCTCAAGGCCCTCATGGCTGATGTGCCAGATGTTACGGTCACGGCTGTAAGAATGCTTTGCATCAAATGGAAGATCGATGCCGTGTGCCTTACAGAAAGCGATCTCATCCTCACGTGACTGCATTGTCCACTCAGGCTGTCTCCATGTAGCGATAACCTTGATGTCCGGTGCAAGAGCCTTGATAGAAAGTTCAAAACGAAGCTGGTCGTTACCCTTACCTGTAGCTCCGTGGCAGATGGCAACAGCGCCTTCCTTACGTGCAACCTCAACGAGCTTCTTGGCAATGATAGGTCTTGCAAATGAAGTACCGAGAAGGTACTTGTTCTCATATACAGCGTCAGCCTGAACTGTTGGCATGATGTACTCATCGCAGAGCTCATCTACAACATCGATGATGTAAAGCTTCTCAGCTCCTGAATACTTTGCTCTCTCGTCAAGTCCCTCAAGCTCGCTCTCCTGACCTACATCTATACATGCACAGATAACATCGTATCCGTATGTCTCCTTTAACCATGGGATGATGGCAGTGGTATCAAGACCGCCTGAATAAGCCAGTACAACTTTTTCTTTAGCCATTTTAATAAATCCTCCTATAAATATAGTGTTTTGAAAAATTACTTTATAATATATTCCATTTTTCGCCTACATGAACTATACAACGCAAATGTATATTATGCAAGCAATTTTTCAAAATATCCATTTAATCAGCGTATAATATGCATGTGATTTATACATGGATACATAGCTAAATGGCGGCAAAAACGTTGATGAACCGTATATTTTTAACGATTATGCAAATATTCAAAAAAACCATTGCATAATATGCAATCAAAATGTATAATTATAAAAAGTTTTTTGTAGGAGGGATAACATATCGTCTGATTAGATGAATGTTGACTAGGCTGACTAAGTGGGTATACAATCAAACAGGATATGCCTTAAGACAAATCCGTGGGAATGGAAATATAAATTTTTACATATATATGGAGGCAGTTATGATTAAGGTAGGAATTATCGGATCGACAGGATACGCAGGACAGGAGATAGTAAGAATCCTTCTTGGACATAAGGAAGCGGAGATCGTATGGTACGGTTCAAGAAGCTTTATCGATCAGAAATATTATCAGGTATACGGCAATATGTTCCAGATCGTGGACGCAAAGTGTATGGACGACAACATGGAGGAGCTTGCATCAAAAGTAGACGTCATATTTACAGCTACACCACAGGGACTGTGCGGATCACTGGTGAATGAGGAGATTCTGTCAAAGGTGAAGATCATAGATCTCAGTGCAGATTTCAGAATAAAGGATGTTGCTACTTATGAGAAGTGGTACAAGATAGAGCATAAGAGCCCACAGTTTATTGACGAGGCTGTGTATGGTCTTTGTGAGATCAACAGGGAGGATATAAAGAAGTGCAGACTTCTTGCAAACCCTGGATGCTACACAACATGTTCCATCCTTTCACTCTACCCACTGGTTAAGGAAGGTCTGGTTGATGCCAACTCCATCATCGTTGACGCCAAGTCCGGAACATCAGGTGCAGGAAGAGGCGCGAAGATCGCAAATCTTTACTGTGAGGTCAATGAGAGCATAAAGGCTTATGGAGTTACGACACACAGACATACCCCTGAGATAGAGGAGCAGCTTGGATATGCGAATGGCAGTCCGATAGTTATCAACTTCACTCCACACCTTGTTCCTATGAACAGAGGAATACTTGTGACAGCATATGCCAACCTCAAGGAGAAGGTCGATTACGATACAGTGAGAACCGCATACGATAAGTACTATGCAAATGAGAGATTTATCAGAGTCCTCGACAAGGATGTATGTCCTGAGACAAGATGGGTTGAGGGCAGCAACTATGTGGATGTCAACTTTAAGATAGATGAGAGAACAAACAGAGTCATCGCCATGGGCGCACTTGACAATCTTGTAAAGGGTGCTGCAGGTCAGGCGGTTCAGAACATGAACATCATGTTTGGATTTGACGAGGCAGAGGGCCTTCGCATGGCTCCTGTTTTTCCATAAACATCAGGTTTGAAGCATTTGCCTCGAAATAGACACTTGGAAATAAGGTGGTAGGATGAAGATAATTCCGGGAGGCGTGACAGCTCCTGCTGGATTTCGTGCAGCGGGACTACATGTTGGAATAAGAAGAAATAAACTGAAAAAAGACATGGCACTTCTGGTGAGTGATGTTCCTGCACATGTAGCGGGAGCATTTACACAGAACATGGTTCAGGCAGCACCGGTCATATACGACAGGCGGCTTTGCCAGAATGTGGGAATGTGTCAGGCACTGGTTGTAAACAGCGGTGTGGCAAATACCTGTACTGGCGAACAGGGAATCCACGATGCTGAGGCCATGGCGGCCCATGTAGGTAAGAGCCTTGGCATAGATCCAAGTACGGTTGCGGTGGCTTCTACAGGAGTCATAGGAATGAGACTTCCGATGGATGTCATACAGAGCGGTATAGATATGCTGGTGCCGGAGCTTTCATATTCTATAGATGCCGGAGTGGATGCCGCGGAGGCGATCAAGACGACTGATATCTATAAGAAGGAGATAGCCGTAACTTTAGAGATCAAGGGGCAGCAGGTCACCATAGGAGGCATGTGCAAGGGATCCGGAATGATCAATCCAAACCTTGGGACCGTACTCAGCTTCATCACGACAGATCTGAATATCAGCTCAGAGCTGCTAGGCAAGGTGCTGAAGTCAGATGTGGTCGATACATACAATATGGTGTCTGTGGATGGAGACATGTCTACAAATGACACGGTAATGATATTTGCAAATGGCATGGCGGGCAACGAGGAACTGCTGGAGACCGATGATGACTTTCCTGCATTTGTCGAGGCAATAAGATATATCAACCGCGCATTTGTCAGAGCGATAGCCTCGGACGGCGAGGGTGCTACCAAGATGTTTCAGGTGGATGTGTCGGGCATGCCGGATAAGGATACTGCAAGACATCTGGCAAAGGCGATAGTGGCCTCCAATCTTGTAAAGTGTGCCATGTACGGAGCTGATGCCAACTGGGGCAGAATAGTGTGCGCCATGGGACAGAGCGGCGTGAAGTTTGATCCGTACAGGGTGGATATAGAGATAGCCAGTGTGGCAGGACATCTTGAGATCGTAAAGCATGGAGTGACAACTGATTACGATGAGAAGGAAGCAAGCCACATACTCTCAGAGAAGCAGATAAAGCTCAAGGCGCATATGAATATGGGGGATGAGATGGCCACAGCGTGGGGCTGCGATCTCACATATGACTATATCAAGATAAATGCGGATTATAGAAAGTAAAATCCAGTGAGATAAGCCATATAAAAATGGAAGCAGGTTATAAGATAAAACATATTGCGTAAATTTAAAAATAGATTGTAGTCAATAAATCAAATAAGACTAAATTGAGACGATGCGTTAATCGTTGACATTGATCAGGCTGGAAGATAAAGTTGAAGGCAAAAGACAGATAAACCTAAGGTAGATAAACCGAAGATATATAAATATAGAAGAAAGAAGGACAGAAAAATGGTTATAGGTGATTACACAGTAGATCAGGTAATTGAGAAGGCACAGACACTGATAGAGGCTATGCCATATATCAAGAAATTCCAGGGCAAGACAGTGGTTGTAAAGTACGGCGGAAGCGCTATGCTTGACGAGAATCTCAAGTACAACGTTATCAAGGACGTTGCCATGCTGAAGCTTGTCGGCATGAAGCCGGTCATCGTACACGGTGGCGGCAAGGAGATCAGCAAATGGGTAGAGAAGGTCGGCAAGGAGGCAGAATTTATCAACGGTCTCCGTGTTACAGATGCAGAGACGATGGAGATCGCAGAGATGGTTCTCGGCAAGGTCAACAAGAGTCTTGTAAGTCTCATGCAGAAGATCGGACTTAAGGCAGTCGGAATCAGCGGCAAGGACGGCGGAATGTTCACAGTCAAGAAGAAGTTCCCTGGTGGCAAGGATATAGGTTATGTGGGAGAGATAACAAATGTTGACACATCCATCCTTACATCACTTATCGAGGATGATTTCATCCCGGTTATCGCACCTATAGGAGTGGATGAGAACTACGAGGATTACAACATCAATGCGGACGATGCTGCTTGTGCAGTAGCAACAGCTCTTGAGGCTGAGAAGCTTGTATTCCTCACAGATATCGAGGGAGTATTTATTGATCCAACAGACAAGTCAACACTTATCTCAGAGATGGATATACACGAGGCAAAGGACATCATAGAGAAGGGCGTTGTCGGCGGTGGTATGCTTCCAAAGCTTAACAACTGTATCGCAGCCATGGAAAATGGAGTTTCAAGAGTGCATATACTTGATGGCCGTCTCCAGCACTGCCTGCTTCTTGAATTCTTCACCCAGAAGGGTATCGGAACTGCTATCCTCAAGGAGCCTTTATTCTAGGATGCATGGCAGAATATAACAAAGCTTCAAATAATAAAATAGTAAATTATAAAACAGTATATATGACCATGGTGGACAGCCATCTGTAAGGATGGAAGATTACCGGTCATGTATGCTGTTTTTTTATGTCTGATCTGAATCGGGGAGTTTATAAAAATGTTACATTTTTATGTATTGTAAAAAGTATCAATGAATAAGGGATAAAAGGGCTCTTTTGTGAAAAAAGTAACAAAAATGAAATAAAATAGAAATATATTGTTGTAAATTCAGAGGTGTTTAGATACAATAAACCTGTGTAATTCTGTGCTGACACAGGAGGTGTCGCACGATGAAGAAAATAATTAAAAATTTAGCATATTTATGCGTGCTGACAATGACATTATTGTGTTCCGGCTGTGGAGAAGAACAGGTAACTATATCCGGTAATTCAGAAGAGAATGTTACGGAGAAAGTTTCGCAGCAAGGCGCGGAAGAAGCCGGAGCAGACGAGAGTCTAACGATACATTCAGAAACTCCAGAATACATAACAGTTTTTGTATGCGGAGCAGTGAAGAATGAGGGCGTATATGAGCTCGAAGCCGGATCCAGGGCGAATGATGGCCTTGAGGCGGCGGGAGGATTCTCCGATGACGCAGATACCGTTGCGGTGAATCTTGCAGATGTGCTTGAGGATGGTCAGAAGCTGTACTTTCCTGTCGGAGGTGAACAGCTTCCGGATGAGAGCAAAGCCGGGACAGATGCGTCGGAACAGAGACTGGTCAACATCAACAGTGCAGATGCTGCGGAACTTATGACGTTACCGGGAATAGGCGAGACGAAGGCCTCGCAGATTGTTGAGTACAGACGGAAGAATGGAGCATTTGCCTGCAAAGATGACCTTAAGAATGTCAGCGGCATAGGAGACAGTATATATGAGAAACTGGAGACATATATATCGACAGAATAGAATGAGTCTCGGGGTAGAAAGGATGTTAAGATGAAGAAAGTTCTTGTTGTGGATGATGAGAAGTTGATCGTTAAGGGGCTGAAGTTCAGCCTGGAACAGGACGATATGGAAGTGGATACAGCCTACGATGGCGGTGAAGCTATAGAGAAGATAAAGGCAAATGATTACGATATAGTTCTGCTGGATATAATGATACCTGTATACACAGGAATAGAGGTTTGCCAGATGGTCAGAGAGTTTTCCAATGTTCCTATTATCATGCTCACTGCAAAGGGTGAGGATATGGATAAGATCATGGGACTCGAGTATGGTGCAGATGACTATATAACAAAGCCATTTAATATTCTTGAGGTGAAGGCCAGAATCAAGGCTATACTTAGAAGAAGCAACCGCAAGCAGGCACCTGCAAAACCGTCAAATGTAATGGAGATCAACGGAATGAAGGTTGAGCTTGACAGCAGACGTGTATTTGTCGGTGGTAAGGAGCTTAATCTGACAGCCAAGGAGTTTGACCTTCTTGAGCTGCTCATGGCGCATCCAAACAAGGTATATTCAAGAAATGAACTTCTGAATACGATCTGGGGAGATTCCTACCCGGGAGATGCGAGAACAGTTGATGTGCATGTTAGAAGACTTCGTGAGAAGATAGAAGCTAATCCGGGTGAGCCGGTATACATTCATACAAAATGGGGAGTAGGATATTTCTTCAAGGGCTGATATGAAAAAAAAGAAACGTGCAACAGTTGAAACAGAAAAAATTGAAGAGAAGAATACCGCCCAGGAGAGATCCAGAGTCAGTATCAGAGTGGGGCAGAGAACGATCATATCGCTTATAGTGGCAGTCAGTGTGGCAGTGATCGCCTATGCAGCACTGTGGATACTGGCGGGCACTGTGAATTCGAAGAGTGAGAGAAATCTTGACAGACACGCACAGGAGTGTGCAGAATACATTGCCCATATAGTGAATGAACACAAGGCGGAGGATGATATAGGGAGAGCCGTGGACGAGATAAAGACCATGGCTTATTCTCTCTCTGCCCGTATAGTTATAGTGGATACTGATTACAAGGTCGTGGTGGACTCCTATGGAAAAGACACCGGAAGATATCTGGTGGATGAGAACGTGTTCAGCGTAATGAAGGGGCAGCAGAAGTATATATCAGAGACAGAGGAAAATGTGTACAGACGCATAGTTCCAGTGATCAACAGTGAGGGCTATACAGATGCGGTGGCACTGATATCTCTTGAGACCGATGCTCTCGAGAACCTGTCAATATATATGAAGAGAAATGCAACTTATCTGTTTGCGATATCGTTGATACTTGGATTGATAGCTGCTTATTTTGCGGCTAAGTTATCAGTCAGGGATGTGAACCATGTCAGAAACGAGATAGAGGGAATGAAAGGCGGCAGCCTTGAACCGATGAGCGTGGACGGTATGTTCAGGGAGACACAGGAGCTGACAAAGGATATAAACGATATATTCAACAAGGCACAGCTTCTTGAGGAGTCCCGTCAGGAATTCGTGTCAAATGTCTCACATGAGTTAAAGACACCGATAACATCCATGAAGGTTCTGTCAGAGTCGCTGCTCACCCAGAGTGATGTGCCGGCGGAGATGTACAGAGAATTCATGGAGGATATAGTTCAGGAGATAGACAGGGAGGCAGAGATCATAAGTGATCTGCTTACACTCGTTAAGACTGACAAAGGCCCTGACAGCCTGAATAAAGAGCCTGTGGATATGAATGAATTTATGGATCTCATACTCAAGAGACTTAAGCCTCTGGCGGAGAAGAGAAGTATACAGCTTTCATTTGAGAGCTTTGGAGACATAAAGGCAGAGATAGACAAGGTGAAGTTTACTCTTGCGATCTCGAATCTGATAGAGAATGGAATAAAGTATAACGTTGATGGCGGTTGGATAAAGGTTTCGCTCAATTCAGACCACAGGAACTTCTATATCAAGGTAGCAGACTCCGGTGTAGGAATACCGGAGGATTGCATAAATCATATTTTTGAGAGATTCTACAGAGTAGACAAGGCGAGAAGTCGAGACACTGGTGGAACCGGTCTGGGACTAGCCATCACGAAGAATATAATTATCATGCACAAAGGAACTATAAATGTGTATAGTGAACCGGGAAAAGGAACTACATTTACGGTAAAGGTTCCATTACAGGCTCACGAGTAAGGGATTAATATGACGACGAAAAAAAGAATTATGCTCACTGCCGTGGTCGTGGCTGCAGTGGTGATTCTTGTGGCGTGTGGAAGCGACAGCAAGAATGGTAGAAAGAAAAATTCAGCAGACAATTCAGATGAAAATCTGACTCTGTACTACGCAAACTCAACGTGGACTGATCTGTTCCCGGAGGTTTTCACCCGAGACCAGCTCGTCACGACGGAGAATCTTATCGACACTGTGATGAACGCATTGATGGACAGTGGGGAAATGACGGATAAACAGGTTCCGGTTCCCCAGGGCGTTACGTACCAGAGATATACATATGACGGTCAGGCGACGATCAATCTTATGTTCAACGTTGACTGGGAGGCCACTGACACATATGAGATGGTGCTAAGCAAGGCGGCATTTGTGAGAACTCTGACACAGATCGAATCGGTGAAGAAGGTTGTGTATGAATACACTGACATTGCAAATGAGAACAGTATCGTGCGTGAGGAGCTCACAAATGATTCATTTTCAGATATGGACAACTTCATGAATCCACATGAAGAGTACAACATATATATGCCGGACAGCACAGGACAGAAGCTGGTTCAGAAGACCATAGATCTGGACAGATCAGCGCCTGAATCACTGGAGGAACAGATGGTTGCAGGACTGAGAATGAGTTACGATGGAACAGTTGTACCGCTCAATGAGAAAACTGTGGTTAAGAGTGTCACTGTGGATGATGCTGACGATGTGTGTACGATAACATTTAATGAGAGCTTTGCGGATGGAACAGCAGGTGTGGACGATGAGATACTTGTGTATTCTGTTGTGGATTCCCTCATGGAGCTTGAAGATGTCAAGAGTGTACAGATAAATGTGGATAATACAAATAACAGATTGAACAACATCGATCTCAGCAGGAAATTTACTGCTGATTATTCAAAGCTTGAGATATAAACAGAAGTTTGAACAAAACAGGAGGATACGAATATAAAGAGACCATTATTCTGGATAGCAGTATGCTTTGCGCTTGGAGAGGCGTATAAAGAGGCGGCTGACAGTTCAGTGCTTATAATTGGTCTGATCATATTGGCTGCACCGGTATTGTCGGTTTACATGGACAAAGCCGGTACAGCCATGTTTTTTTATAGTGGCAAAGCTCATGGTGATAAAGACAGAAAGAACAGGATCGTCAGATGCGTTCTGAGTATGATGATATTTGGAATGATCTCTTTGACCGGTTATATGAATGGTTGTGCTATGTCGAAGCAGGAGAGACTCGCAGAAGAGCTCGATGGGCAGCAGCTGGGCGGTATAGAAGGAAAGGTGTACGAGATCAGGCAGTCCGGCGATGAATGGCGGGTATATGTGTATGCGGAATGGATAACATTTGGCGGAGGCGACTCAGAAGAAACTGTGGAATACCGGGGAAGATCAAAGGTATTGCTGTACATGGAAGACGTGGGAAGCCTGAAGACCGGAATGAAGCTGACCTTAAGCTGCAGTCTGTCAAGGCCGGACTCTGCAGATAATCCGGGCGAATTCGATGCGCGGGAATATTATTCGCACAAGGGAATATATATAGTAGGAAAGGATATCTCCATTCTGGAGTGTGGAGAGGACTACAGCCGTATAGGAGACATTCTGTTCAGGCTGCGTATAAAGTCCGGGGAGATCACAGACAGTGTGTTTGGAGAGACTGATGGCTCGGTGATAAAGGCAATGCTACTGGGGGATAAGAGCGGCATTGACAGGGATACGAAGAAGCTGTTTCAGATGAATGGAATAGCTCATATTCTGGCGATATCCGGTGTTAAGACTCTAAAATTGGATATCCCCCTAGTGCCTGAAACCCGCATAAACTGGGCATTTGTGCCTCTACATATCGCTATAATTTACATTCTAAAACTGTGCTTAGACGAGGAAATTATTCCCCGTTGTCGTTTCCCTTGTTCAAGGGGGTATTTCACAAAATGTATAAATTGGCAAAAGAAGCAATAATTCAGCGTAAGTTTAATCTTATGGCAGAAGTCTAAAAAATGGCAAAAGGAGAAGATGGATATGGCATATAAAAAATATAGGGAAATGAAAGTTTATGAAGCAAGCGGATACCAGTACAAGCGAACACCAAGCATTGTGTTGAAAGGAAAATGGCTCTCAGAACTAGGATTTGACATTGGGGAGCAGATTGAAGTGAAGTGCGAGGATGGACGCCTGATTATAACTAAAGCAAACGAAATATGGCAATGCGAATAGGAGCGTTTTATATATTCAAAGCAGAAAGAAAAAGTGCTTGAAACTGTTCGTAATCTCGAATATAATAAGAGTGTTGAATTGTAATTTTTCCTGTCCACGGAGGGCTAAAAATGGATTACTTAACATCAGCAGAAGTAGCAGAAAAATGGAATATATCACAGCGAAGAGTCGCTATATACTGTAAAGAGGGAAGAATTGATGGTGCAGTCTTAAAGGGACGAATGTGGATGATTCCTTCGGATGCAACAAAACCAGAGGATCCTAGACGCATTCATAAAATAGAACACCAAAAGGGCATGAGATAATATGCGAATAGGAACTCTACGGGTAGATATGCACATTGATATTTAAACGATTTATGCTGAGAGTTACATAAAATATGACAAAGGAGCATAATCGAAGATGGGAAACAAAAATACAAACTTGCAAATGGCCAAAAATGCCAAGGACGATGAGTTTTACACAACATATGAGACTGTCGAAAAGGAGATGGCACATTATGTGCAACATTTTGAAAGAAAAACGGTCTTGTGTAATTGTGATGATCCATTTGAATCAAATTTTTGCAAGTTCTTTTTGAAAAATTTTAATGTCCTAAAACTGAAAAGGTTGATATGTACTTCCTTTAGTTCATCAAAAGTTATGGGTACTCAGGTCGCTCTTATGGATGATGATAGCGAAGTGCTGACTAAAGGAAATGGATATGTTCTGGATATTACCGGAATATGCGAGGGACAGGGTGAGTTGTCGGATGAGTATGTTACTCAATTTTTGCTGCAGTCTAAAGTTATAAAAAAATTAAAAGGTAATGGGGATTTTAGAAGTGACGAATGTCTCCAGTATTTAGCAGAATGCGATATAGTAGTTACGAATCCCCCTTTCTCGCTGTTTAAAGAAATTGTTGCAGAGATTGTTAAATACAAGAAGAATTTCCTAATTATAGGAAATCAAAATGCATTAACATACAAAGAAATATTTCCGTTGATTCAAAATAATGAAGTATGGACTGGATATCAATTTGGAGAGATGAAATTTAGAGTTCCGGATTCTTCTGAACCACGGTCAACCAGATATTGGGTCGATGAGACGGGGCAAAAGTGGAGAAGCCTAGGTAATGCAATGTGGCTTACCAATCTTGATAATGATAGAAGGCATGAAAGACTGAATTTAACGAAAAAATATACACCAGAAGAATATCCAAAATATGATGACTATGATGCAATCAATGTCAGAAGGATAACGGATATCCCATACGATTATCCCGGAATTATGGGAGTGCCAATAACAATAATTAATAGGTATAATAGTGAGCAGTTTGAAATTGTAGGGGAAGCGAATCACGGCTCGGATAATGAGTATGATTTGTTTAAGCCTACGATTAATGGAAAATTACTGTTTAAAAGAATACTGATAAAAAATAAGCAACCAATGAAAGAGGAAACTCCAATGTTTAGAATACTAGATTTGTTTAGCGGAGCAGGTGGAATGTCATATGGAATGGAAAAAAATAAGCATTTCACAACTGAAGTCGCATTGGATTTTAATGAAAAGGCACTTCAGACATTTAAGCACAATATGCCGGATACAGAAACTGTATGCGGGGATATTACAGATGAAAAAATAAAAGCCAAGGTCATAGAATTGTGTAAAGCAAAAAAAGTGAATATGATTATTGGTGGTCCGCCATGCCAAGGATTTTCATTAAAGGGTAAAAAATTAGGACTGGATGATCCAAGGAATTTTCTTTTCAATGAATATTTACGTTTTGTAGAAATATTAAAGCCAGAGGTGTTTGTGATAGAAAATGTGAAAGCATTATTATCTACATCAGCCGGGTGGTTTAAAGATCAGATAATTAAAAAAGTAACGGAAATGGGATACCATGTCGAATATGGAGTATTAACAGCATCAGATTTTGGTGTGCCACAGGCGAGACAAAGGGCAATTTTCATTTGTTCAAAAAATAAAAGTATTCCACTTCCGGCAGCTACGTGTGAAACTCCTGTTACAGTTAGAGATGCGATATACGACTTGGCTTATTTAAATTCAGGCGAGGGAGAATTTGAACAGGATTATATCACAGAACCAAGTAGCGAGTATCAAAAACAGATGCGAAGAGGAAGTAAAAAATTATATAATCACAAGGCATCAAATCATGCGGCGATTGCAATAAAAAAACTTGAGATGATTCCGCCAGAGTGCGGGAAAGAACATCTTCCATCGGATATGGTTGGTAATCAGCAGTTTTCAGGAACATGGGGAAGACTAAAGTGGGATGCAGTGTCACCGACTATAGATACTAGATTTGATGCATCTTCAAATGGAACGAATAATCATCCGTTTCTGCATCGAGCAATTACGCCAAGAGAAGCTGCAAGAATACAATCATTTGATGATAAATTCGTATTTATCGGACAAAAGCTATATATTAGGCAGCAGATTGGAAATGCAGTGCCACCTTTAATGGCAAAAGCAATTGCAGATCAAATAGACAATATTTTGCAAAAATAGTACATGAATGCATTGGGATGAAAGGAGACTTTTATGAATATTGAAATGGCTTATATGCTTGGAATGATTCTTGGAAATGGTGAGATACAGCAGAATGCTACCGAAACAACAGTGACCATAGATATTCCATATAAAAATTTGTATACTGATGATTTAAAAGATGTAGCTGTTTATGTTAAGGCAAGTATAGTAGATATTAGATCTATTGTAGAACCCTTAATAGGACATGCGTTAAACATTACTGAAGCACCGCATTCTACCAAAATGTCATTTACAAAGCCGAATGAAGAATATGTAGTAAGAGAAATGCTGAGACTTATTGGCGGTGGACGTCACCATTCTACTATGAAAATGAATGCCGAACTTTTTTCTATTACTACAGATCAAAAGAAGGCTTTATTGCGTGGTATCGCAGATGTAACAGGATATATAAGAAAAAGTAATATTGCTTTTGGTCAGGATGGAGCACATAGAGTTTATATAGAGATTCCGGGAAATTGGTATATGGTAATTGATATTGCCAATATGCTAAAAGATGTTGATGTTCCAGTCCAGACAATTGATTTCGGTCATCCGAATTTTAGAGATGGAAATTTGGTTAAGTATAACGCCGGAAAGCCAAATTTCTGGAAGAAAGAACATCAGGTAAAGATATTTGCAAATGAGTTTTTACCTGTGGGATTTAACATTAAGCATAAGCAGGATGCTTTGGAGAAGTATGCGGATGAGTTGCTGGAATTCATTGATCCTGTTAAAACACATAAATTTTATTGGGAAAAAAGAGTACGCAGGGCGAACAAACCTATCCATCCCGGCGAAAATGATCCGTCATTGCCAGAAGAAATCAGAGGAAAGCATTTTGACTCGTGGACTGATTTAGCGGGGTTCTTAGGATATGGCGAATAATGTAAAAAAAGAATTTGAATTATATGAGCCTATGAGATTATGGCTTCAGCAGTATTTGGAAGACAAATATAAAAACGCAACGGTAATTACAGTAGATTCTCATGCAAGAACTTTAGATTTATTTCTTGAACAATACGATGTGATAGATTATTATCCACAGACAATAGGACTCGATATACAGATAGATGTGCTTGGAATTGTAAAGAAAAATGGAAAACCACAAATATTTTTTATCGAGGCAAAAAAGACGCAGTTGAATTTGCATGATTTAGGACAGTTATGGGCTTACTGTAAATTGTGTGATCCAATGGAAGCATTTCTGTTATCCTCTGCAGGTCTTGGTAGCCTAAATAAAATAATGAATAATTTGCACAGGACAGATTTACTAGAGTTTGGAGACGGAAAGAAAATCAAAAAGATGCAAATTGGTAAATGGGATGTGGGGAAAAATTCAATTGATTATCACAGTCTTGTTCCGAAAATGTAGGTATTTATAATATATATCAAGAGGTAGAAGATGATAGAAAAAATTTTAGATAAAAATAATATAGCATATAAGGTTATTGATGGCGAGGGCAATACAACTATTATAAAAATAAATGGGAAATTACATATGCTTTATATACATAATAAAGGAAATCAATTTCAAGTGGAAAGGGATTTCTTTGAGTATATAGACGGAAATTCTATTCCATATGTTATTTTGTGTGAAGATGACAATACCCATGTATTATATTATTTGAAATTGAATAAAAAGGCTAACTGGGTCAAATCATGTTTTGATACATGCGATAAGGACATTATATATTTAGGAAAGCAGGTTTTAAATTCTAAAGTTACAGAGACCGATTTGATTAAAGAACTGAAGAAATACTAGACAAAAGCATTTTGACATCGGTGATTCATCTCCTGTTACAGAACTAAAATTACGGAGGCATTAAGATATGGCATATGGTAAATCAATAGAATTATTTCTAGTTAATGGCACTGCTGATAGCTTAATAACGGCAGAATTGTCAAATTGGAATGGTAAAGCTATTAAAATTCCACGGATTGAAGTGCCTACATGCAGTAGGGAAGATATTAAGCAAGCGGGTGTTTATTTTTTGTTCTGTAAAGAAGATAACGGGAAAGATTCTGTGTATATAGGAGAGGCAGAGAATGTAAAAGAGCGGTTGAATCAGCACCTAAGAGATGCACAGGCTGAGAAGGAAAAATATTACTGGAATACTGCAGTTATATTTATAGGAAGAGACCTTAATAAAGCGTTGATTAGATATCTTGAAAACCGTTTTGTAGAAATTGCACGACAGTGTAATAGATATGAGGTTCTTACAAAAAATACATATAAAAATACTGTGCTAAAGGAATCCCAAGTTGCAAGTATGGAAGAATTTGTTGATAATGTAAGGATACTGATTAATGCACTTGGCTATAAGGTTTTGGATGCATATACTAATGCTATTCCAAAAGAAAATCCAGTTGGAGATACGGAGAAAAAAGAAGATATAAAGTTGTATTTGGAGCGTGTCATAAAAAATGTAGGAAAAATAGAGGCACAGGGTACAATCACATCTGAAGGATTTATTGTATTAAAAGGAAGCCAGATATCTCCAGTGGATGACAATACTGTTCCTGACACAATAAAAGAACAAAGGTGTACCAGTAATATCATAGATGGTATATTACAAGAAGATATGCTTTTTTCAAGTCCGTCAGGTGCGGCAATGTTTGTTGTCGGTAAAAGTGATAATGGTTTGACACGATGGAAGGATGAAAATGGTCGCACTTTAAAAGAAATTGAAAATCATGAAATGATGAATGAAAATTAATGTTTTGTAAGTGGAGCGTAATGACATTATGGTTATTTGTCCAAAATGCAAGTCAGACAGGACTGCACCAATATTATATGGTTATCCGTCCCATGAGGCATTTGAAGCCGCAGAACGAGGAGAAATTCTTCTCGGAGGATGCGAGCTGATAGACAGCATGCCACACGAGGATTATGGTTGCCTCAAATGCGGATACCGCTGGTCAAAAGAACTGTTTCCTGCAACGAAAATTACAAAGATAAGATATAAAGTTGCTGAAAATGGCCCGTGTACATTAGACAGCCGGAATGTGCGAATATACGAAGTCTATCCTGATGGAAAGTGCGTGGAATATTTATATCAGGGGCAAAGTCGGAGATATCATTTTAAAACAGAAGAGAAAATATCCAATCAAAGGGTTTATAAATTAGCATGCCGTCTTCAGAAAATTATTGGTGCTCCATTGTGGGAGAAGAATATTGTAGAAGGTCAAGTATGCGATGGATGCAGTTATGAACTCCAAATAACTTATGCGGATAAGCGGAAAGAAGTTATCAAAGGGGATGTGGCTGGCGGAACATTCGATTCTATGTTAGAAGAATTTATACATAGTGTATTTAATGATGAGAAATAATAGTCGGCAGTTAGAAAAGAGGTGTGACGAATATGGATTGGAATCTGTTTTGGTCGGCATTCGGTGCAATTGGCGGTACTCTTGGTGCTGTTGCTACAACAGCAGCAGTTGTGGTTGCATTATGGCAAACCAAATATAGTCAAAAGAAAATTATAAAACTTACTTTTTCAGATAATTTTCAATTATATAATCCTAATACGGGAGAGTCGGTCAAATTTATCGGGTTAAGTGTTACTAATATAGGTAACAGAAAGGTTATCATCCGTACATGGGGAGTGCATCTTAAGGAGGGGAGTGCCATTGTAATGCCACCTATGGATGCGAATGGAATAGAAAAAATGGCATATACAAAGCTGCCACAAACACTGGATTTGGAAGAATCCATAGATCTGCAGTGGCAGAAAGATAAATTCCAATTATTTTTGGAAGCTAATGAGGATAATATAGAGAAGAATAAGCCACTGGTCTTTTATGTGAATGATAGTACAGGAAAACAATATACGGTAAAAACAAAAAAGAATGCTTCGTACTATTTCAAATAATAGGACTATTGACAAATCGAACAAATGTTCTTATAATTAAAACATCGCTACGTTAGGATACATATCGCAGAGTAACACTATCAGGTTGGTTCACTTTCCCTTGACTGACCGCAGTATTAGGAGGCGATGGTTACATGACATTTGAAATCGGTTCGACAGCTTATATTGTCGAGAGCAACCGGATCATCCGTGAAGTGACTATAGTTAAGCGGAACGGAGACTTTTATATAATCCGGTTTGGCACAAGAGGCGGCATCCAAGTGAGAAGCAACAGGCTTTTTGCAAGCTATGAAGATGCGGATTCTTCCATACATAAAAAGACAGAAAAAAGGACGGGATATCGTTCTCCATATGACTACATACACTAAAGTGAATGGAAGGGGATAATTTTGAAAAAAATATGATTGACAATCCCCTTCAAATTTTATATACTTTAGTTAGCAAGTTAGCGAACAAGCAAGCGTGCTAATAAATGAACACCGATATAAAAAGTGAAAATGCGAAAAAGTTAAAAAGCGAAAAAAGCGAAAACGAAAAGAAAAGTGAAAACAGAGAAAAGGTGAAAATTATGATGTATGCGAATTTTGGAGAATTTATAAGCAAGAAGAGAGTTGAAAAGAAAATCACATTGAGGAAAATGGCAGATATGTTGGGCGTATCCGCACCGTTTTTAACCGATGTAGAAAAAGACAGACGCAACCCCTTCGATATGGAAAAACTTACACAACTCGCACAGATACTGAATTTGTCAAAAGAAGAAAATGCACAGATGCTTGACCTTGCTGGAAAGAAAAGAAATGCCGTAGCACCGGACCTTCCAGAGTATATTATGGAACGGGACTATGTCAGTGCAGCTTTGAGGACGGCAAGGGACTTGGATGCAGGAGAAGAAGAATGGAACCAGTTTGTCGAGGAACTGAGAAAGCGAAAGGGGTAAGAACCTATATATGTATAGACCTGAAATTAAAAGAAAGAGATCTGGGGCACCAGTGTTAAGCAGAAAAGAGATTGATGTTATCGGACAGAATATTGTCGGGGATTTTATGCCGGAAGCATTAAAGTCTCCACAGGAAATAGATATCGATTTGTTAGCACAGGATTATCTGGGAATGGATCAGGATTTTCAGTACCTGTCGCATTGCGGTGTTTATCTTGGTATGACGGTGTTCAATGACACGGATAAGGTACCTGTGTATGATCCGCAGCATAATTGTGCGGATTATATTAGTGCAAAAGCACATACCGTAATAATTGATAAGACACTTTTGCAGGAAAATCAGGAACACAGATATCGTTTTACAATGGGGCATGAGGCAGGACATGAATTTTTACACAAAGAATATTTTGCCTATGATCCAGATCAGATGACGATTTTTGACCTGATGGGTGAGGCTCCGGCACCAATGGTTCAGTGCCGAGTGGATACAAAGAAGATGGACTGCAGAACATCGACTAGCTGGACAGACAGGGACTGGATGGAATGGCAGGCAAACGCTTTATCATCAGCAATCCTGATGCCTGTTTCAATGGTAAGGATGGTAGCAGAAAATTTTAAGCGTCCCGGATTGCAGCAGATATTTTGCCATTATGCATTGGCTGAAGAAGTAGCTGCCATATTTAATGTTTCATTTGAAGCAGCAGGATACAGACTGAAACAGCTTGGATATATTCCTCAGGAAACACATCTGAGTACAGATGTTCTTAACATGATTTCTTTTGATTTAGCTTGTAATTACTAGCAGAAGGTTGGAGTATGCGGATTACAGAATGATCCGCATATTTTTTTACCCTATGTGTTAGCAAGTTAGCGAACATATGAACAAGAATATTTAGATAAAAAATGGAATATAATACAGAGCCTGTCAGTATAACAATATTATAGGGTTCAGAATAAGATATGCTGAAATTCAAAAATTATGAATATTTTTTGTTATAACTTTTCGACACGAAGCATATCATAAAAAAGAAAGATGTCAGATTATGGAAGAAGGTGAGAACACATGGCAAGAGGAGTAATACATAGATGCACCAAGGAATGCCCATATAAAAAGAAATGTTTTGTATGCAAAACAGAATCAGAGGTATCAGGCAGTGTAGTGGTGCTTCATAAATGTGCAGTTACAAAAGAAGATATTCCGATTCAGATTGGAAAAGAAGATGATGCCTGTGTTTTATGATGGGCAGAACAGTAAATTTAATAATCGGACTAGCTTGTAAAGACAGCCACTAGGATGTGCTGATATTACAGTAGCCTACGAAACAGGAATGTTAGTAGAATGCTGTAAAAAATCAGATATTCTAGTGGCTTTCTTAAAGTCAGCCTTTTTGGCCAACAGCCTGTTTACGTGACAGACTGTTGGCTTTTTTTGTGAATTCGGACAGGTCAGACCAATTGAGATGATTATGAGACACGGATGGCTAACATGTATTTTTGTCTCTAAATGATTTTTACAAAAATTATTAGGTTAACCAGACAGATTATTTTTTACATCGCAGAGAACAAACATGTAAAAATATCTAACCTTATATATTCTCCGTTTTCAATTTTTTTATTCAGGAAATTTTGTGAAAAATATGAAACCGCAAGGAGAATACATCATTAAGCATAAAAAAATGAAGTTCTGATACTTCTGAAAAAATTTTTGAAATTTATTTTTAATCGTGCAAAAAGTCTGCACCTTTAAAAATTATTCTTATCTCACAAAGCAAGGAACGAAGGAAGGAGGTGAGCGAGAGATGGCTAAGAAAAGCATGACACCAAGCGAACGCAGAGAAGCGATTCTTAAGGTTCTGTGTCAGAGAAGACAGGACAAGATCGACAATCTGGCATTTGAGTTTGGCGTTTCAGTCCGGACAATCAAAAACGATATCGAAGAGCTGTCTCTCGCTTATCCGATTGAAACAGTTCGTGGCAGATATGGCGGAGGAGTAAAGGTTGCAGACGGCTATTATGTCGGACGCAATTATCTGAAACCAAAACAGCAGGAACTGCTTAAAAAGCTGCAAAGCACCCTTCAGGGTGACGATCTTGAGGTGATGAACAGCATCCTTCGTGATTTTGCCTTGTAAGAACAATATTGACGAGAACCCCACGGCCATGAGAGCCGAATGAGAAAGGATGATTTAATTATGAAGAAGAAAATTTTTATCTGCAGCCCTTATCGGGGCAGAGTCGAGGAAAACAAAAAGAACGCAGTGAGCTATGCAAGGATCACTGCCATGTCAGGTGACGTTCCAATCGTACCGCATCTCTATTTCCCATCATTCCTCGATGACAATATTCCCAACGAGAGAATGACAGGCATCGCAATGGGTCTTGAACTCATGGATATCTGCGATGAGGTATATGTGTTTGGTTTCGAGATCACCGAAGGCATGAAGTTTGAACTCGACCATGCCAAGGAAATCAGGAAACCCGTAAGGCTTTACGACACGGATTTTAATCCAGTGAATATAAAGACCATTCCTGTGGACGAGCGTGCGGATGCCAGATACAAGGGCATTATCAGAAATCTGAAAGTGTTAAAGTAGGTGATCCGCCATGTCAGGAAGAGTGAATGTCCGTTACGGACTGAATCAGGGTGACCGTCTTATGGTCACCCGTGGAAAAGAGAAGAAAAAAGCAACCGTTGTAAAAGAGTACCCGTTCCATATTCTGGTGGACTGGGGAAAGTACAAGTCCAGTGTCAACAAAGCTGATGTGTATACAGGCGATGTTAGGCTGGCACGCATTTGAAAGGAGAACTGCTATGAGCGAAGCGTTATTACTGGTAGCCGAGGGCTACGAACAGATTGCAGCAGGAATCAGAAAGATGATCGCAGCAGAAACAGACACACCTAAAAAGGAAGAGAAGCCCGTGAAGAAGGCAGAAAAGAAGGAAGCACCCGTGGCAGATACACCGAAGGAAGAGCCGTCAGTTGACCGAAAGACGGTCCGTGCATTCCTTGCAGAAAAATCCAGAACCGGAAAGACATCAGAGGTAAAGAACCTGATCGAGCAGTTCGGATTCCAGAAGCTGTCAGATGTTCCTGACGATAAACTGCCGGAACTGTATGAGAAAGCACAGGTGCTCTGATGGGCGCACATGCAAGATACTCACCATCGGCCGGCAAAAGACATCTGGAATGCCCTCCATCGTTACTGTTGGAGGAGCAGTTTCCGGATGAAGAATCATCCTTCGCAGCAGAAGGGACTGCCGGACATGCGATGGCAGAGTATCTCATCAATAAGTATCTGAAGAAAAGGACAAAGAGACCCGTATCCGATTATTACTCGGACGAGCTTCTGGAAGCAGTGGATGATTATGTGGAATATGACATCAGCCAGATTGAACAGGCAAGACAGGAGTGTCCGGATCCGTTCATCGGAGTGGAACTGAAGGTCAGCCTGGCACACAGGATCGAAGGATGTTTCGGTACGGCAGATATGGTGGTGGTCGATTCCCATAAGATCCATATTATCGATTTGAAGCTCGGCAAGGGTGTGGTGGTCGATGCAGAACAGAATGTCCAGCTTATGATCTATGGATTGGGAGTGTTGGACATGCTCGGTTTCTTATATGAGATCGACACGGTGGAGCTTACCATTGTCCAGCCGAGAATCGAGCATTTTTCCACCTGGGAGATTTCAGCAGGGGAGCTGCTTACATGGGGAAAAGATGTTCTTGAACCGGGCGCAGCAAAGGCACTTGCCGGAGAGGGCGAGTTCAAAGCCGGAGACCACTGCCGATTCTGCAAGGCAAGATTCACATGCCGTGCAAGGGCAGAGGAATATCTGAAACTTGCCCAGATGGAATTTAAGCAGCCGGACCTTATGTCTGATGAAGAGATTGCAGAGGTGCTTTCCAAGGCGGATGCACTGAAGAAATGGGCAGAGGAAGTTTACGCCTACGCACAGAACGAGGCAGTGGTCAATCATAAGGCATGGCCGGGATATAAGCTCGTTCTCGGGAAAAGTAACAGAAGATACACGGATGAAGATGATGTGGCAGAGGCGGCAACAAAAGCCGGATACACAGATATCTTCAAAAAGAGTCTGATCGGTATTACCGAGATGGAAAGACTGATGGGCAAAAAGAAATTTAATGAGATCCTTGGCAAGCTGGTGTACAAGCCTGAAGGCAAAGTAACACTGGTGCCGGATTCAGATAAAAGAGAAGCAGTTAAAACAGCAACCGCAGAAGCGGATTTTAAGGAGGACTAAGACTATGACAACAGCAAACTTAACTAAAGTAATCGTACCTTGCAGACTGAGCTACGCACATCTGTGGGAGCCGGATTCCATCAATGGAAGCGAACCGAAGTATTCCGTATCCTGCATCATCGATAAGGATGATAAGGAGACCATTGCCAAGATTAAGAAGGCAATCGAGGTGGCAAAGGATGAAGGAAAAGGCAAGTGGGGTGGCAAGATCCCGGCAAACCTGAAACTTCCGCTCAGAGACGGAGACATCGACAGACCTGAAGATGAGGCGTATCAGAACAGTATGTTCCTGAATGCGAATTCAAAACAGGCTCCTCAGATCGTGGACAGACAGGTGCAGCCGATCCTTGACCAGAGCGAGGTATATTCCGGCTGTTACGGAAGGGTATCAATTACATTTTATGCCTACAATTCCAACGGCAACAAAGGCGTGGCAGCAGGACTCGGCAATGTCCAGAAGTTAAAGGACGGAGAGCCTCTCGGTTCCAGAGCCAATGCCAAGGATGAGTTCGAGGCAGTGGATGCAGAGGACGATTTCCTTTCATAGGAGTGAACCAGTAAACCATAGGAAGGGCGGTGGCATACACCGCCCGGATACATAAAGGAGATGCCATGAAGGAACTGATGAAAGAGTTAAACAGCATAAAAAAATATATTCCATATAATACGTTCCGCACCATCAAAGGACAGATAAAGTCCGGCAACGTGGATGTTGCGAGAACGGGGATCAACAGAATAAAGAAGAAAGCGGAGGGACAGGCTTATGGACACACTTGCAATTGACATTGAAACCTACTCGGATGTATCACTCCCGGACTGCGGGGTACATAGATATGCTGCATCGGAGCAGTTTGAGATCCTTTTATTTGCATACAGTCTGAACGATGAGCCGACCAAGATCATCGACCTTGCATCCGGGGAGAAAATGCCGGATGAGATCATGAAGCTGCTTACGGATGATTCCGTGATAAAGACTGCCTATAATGCAGCATTCGAGCGTAACTGCATCAACCGTTACTTTGGTCTTTCCTTAAAGCCGGAAGGGTGGAGATGTACGCTCGTTCAGGCATCCATGCTGTCGCTTCCGTTGTCACTGGAAGGCGTGGGAGAAGCACTGAACCTTGATAAGAAAAAGATGTCGGAAGGGAAGGAACTGATCCGGTTCTTCTGTATGCCGTGCAAGCCGTCCAAGTCAAACGGTGGCAGGACAAGAAACCTTCCATCTGATGAGCCGGAGAAGTGGGAGCTGTTCAAGACCTACTGTATCCGTGACGTGGATGTGGAAAAGCAGATCAGGAATAAGCTCTCGAAGTTTCCCATACCGGACAGGGAGCAGGAACTGTACTGCATGGACCAGAGGATAAATGACAGGGGCATCATGGTGGATCCGGAACTTATCACACATGCAGTGGCCTGTGACCTTCTGTATAAGGAAACGGCAACAAAGAAGGCATATGAAATATCAGGACTTGAGAATCCGAACAGCGTGGCACAGCTTAAGGGATGGCTTGCAAGAAAAGGCATCGAGATCGATTCCCTTGCAAAGGCAGCCGTGGAGGAACTGGTGGAAAACACGGACGGTGATGTAGCGGAAATGATGAAGCTGCGTCTCGCCTTGTCAAAAACGTCAGTCAAAAAGTATGAGGCAATGGAACGTTCCGTTTGTCCGGACGGAAGGGTGCATGGACTGCTGCAGTTTTACGGGGCCAACCGCACAGGAAGATGGGCCGGCAGACTGGTGCAGATCCATAACCTTCCCCAGAACCATATGGAAGACCTCGAACTTGCACGCTCCATCGTAAAGGAAGGCAGATATGACCTTGTGGAGCTTTTGTATGATTCCATACCGGATGTGCTTTCGGAACTGATCCGTACCGCATTTGTGGCAAAGCCGGGATGCAGATTCATCGTCAGTGATTTTTCTGCGATCGAGGCAAGGGTCATGGGCTACCTTGCCGGAGAGGGATGGGTAATGGAAGAGTTCCGTGGTGCCGGAAAGATCTATGAGCAGACGGCATCGAAGATGTTCCATATCCCGATAGAGGAGATCACGAAAGGAAGCCCGTACCGTGCAAGGGGAAAGGTGGCATCGCTTGCCTGTCAGTATGGCGGTGCGGAAGGTGCGCTTATCAGCATGGGAGCACTGAACTTTGTGGAAGAGGATGAACTGAAAGGTCTGGTGCAGTCATGGCGGACGGCAAATCCGCACATCGTAAATTACTGGTATGAGATTGACGGTGCGGTAAAGGCTGCCGTGAAGGAACGGAAGATGACCACGGTCGGAAGGGTGACGGTATATTATCAGTCCGGGATGTTAAAGATCGCACTGCCGTCAGGAAGGGTGCTGTCATATGTAAGACCGAGGATGACCGTGAACCGTTTCGGCTCGGAAAGCGTCAGCTATGAAGGTGTCGGTACGAACCGCAAATGGACAAGGATAGAATCCTACGGTGCAAAATTCTGTGAGAACATCGTTCAGGCAACCGCAAGGGATGTGCTGGCAGAAGCAATGCTCAGGCTCGAAAAGAAAGGCTTTGACATCGTGTGCCATATCCATGATGAAGTGGTGCTTGAAGTGCCGGAAGGAACATCCTCGGTGGAAGAAGTAAATGAGATCATGGCGGTATGCCCTGACTGGTGCGAGGGGCTTCCGCTTAAGGCAGCAGGATTTGAAAGTCCGTTTTACAAGAAAGATTAGGAGGTGCTGCATGGGAGGACGAAATACGGAAGGCTATCCTGACCCAACTGCAAATACTGCGGTCGGTAGGGTAACAAGGGAAGAAAAGAAGAAAAAGAAGGAGGCAGGAAAAGATGTTCGTATCAATCGGAAACTCAAGAATGGACAAAAAGTTTAACTGCACGGATATGACATATGAAGATTTTGTCAGCCGTTTGTCAAAGACAAAACATACTGCAGAAACAATGGAGCAGTACAGGAAGATGCCGAAGGGACAGCAGGACAATATCAAGGATGTCGGAGGCTTTGTCCTTGGAAAGCTGAAGGGCGGACGGAGAAAGAAAGACTGCGTGATATCCAGATCCGCCATCACGCTTGACATGGATTACGGGACACAGGGAATCATTGATGAACTGGAAATGTTCTTTGACATGAAGATGGTGGTGTATTCCACCCATAAGCATACACCGGAAAAGCCGAGACTGCGTATCATCATATTCCTGACAAGGGATGTGACTCCTGATGAATATGGTGCGGTCAGCCGTATGCTTGCATCGGATATCGGCATTGAACTTTTCGATGATTCCACCTATGAGCCTTCCAGACTCATGTACTGGCCTAGCACTTCAAGTGACGGGGAGTATGTGTTTCAGGAGATCGATGGGGCAGAGGTGGATCCGGATGAAGTGCTGGCACGTTATAAGGACTGGCATGATGTATCCGCATGGCCGGTAAGTAACCGTCAGGCATCCGTGGTACAGAGGGATATAAAGAAACAGGCAGACCCGCTTTCGAAGGACGGACTGATCGGGGCATTCAACCGGACATACACGGTGACACAGGCTATTGATAAGTTCATCCCGGAGGTGTACAGGCATTCGAGGGCAATTCCCGGAAGATATGATTATATCCCGGCAGACTCGGCAGCCGGAGTTGTTGTCTATGATGACCTGTTCGTATACAGCCATCATGCAACAGACCCGTGCTGTGGAAAGCTGATGAATGCGTTTGATGTGGTAAGGCTTCATAAATTCGGTGACAAGGACGCAAGGGCAGCCGAAGGGACAGAACCCGGAAAACTCCCGTCCTTTAAAGCCATGCAGGATTTTGTATCTGCAGATGAAGAAGTAAAGAATACGCTTGCAAAAGAAAGACAGGAGCTGGCAGTACAGGAATTTTCCGCAGAGCCGGATGAGGACTGGCAGAATAAACTGGCACTCGACCGCAGGGGAAACATCAAGGATACACTGCAGAACATCGCACTGATCATCCGCAATGATGAGAACTTCAAAAATATCGTATACAACGAGTTCAAGGATACCATTGATGTCATCGGCCCGCTTCCTTGGAAACAGGTAAAGCCGGGATGGAATGACTCAGACCTTGCCAATGCAAAGGTGTATTTCGAGAGGGTGTACGGGATCTGGTCACCGACCAAGTTTAAGGATGCACTGCTTGCCGTGGTGTCATCCGACAGGCTCTACCATCCAATCAAGGATTATTTTGCAACGCTTCACTGGGACGGACAGGAGCGTATCGATACACTGCTCATCGACTATTTTGGTGCAAAAGATTCACCGTATACAAGGGCAGTCATCCGCAAGACACTGGTGGCTGCGGTAGCACGTATCTATAAGCCTGGAGTAAAGTTCGACTCCATCCTTGTGCTGAATGGTCCGCAGGGAATGGGAAAATCCACTTTCTTTGCCATCCTTGGAAAGCAGTGGTTCTCGGATTCCTTATCCATTTCGGATATGAGGGATAAGACTGCTGCCGAGAAGCTGCTCGGAAACTGGATACTTGAGATCAGTGAGATGAACGGTATCCGCAAGACGGAAGTCGAGGTAGTAAAGTCCTTTGTTACCCGTCAGGATGATAAATTCCGTCAGGCATATGGAGTCAATGTAGAGTCCCACCCAAGAAAATGCATCATTGTGGGAAGCACCAACTCTGAAGGCGGATTCTTACGTGACGTGACAGGAAACAGAAGATTCTGGCCCGTGCATGTGCCGGGGACAGGAAAACACCATCCGTGGGAGCTTGACTGTGTCGACCAGATCTGGGCAGAGGCAATCCATCTGTATAACGAAGGCGAGGAGCTGTTCTTAAAAGGTGCGGAGGCAGAGGAAGCATATAAGATGCAGCAGGAGGCAATGGAGTCGGATGACCGTGAGGGCATCGTGCAGGACTATCTTGACAGACTGCTGCCGGACAACTGGGCATCGATGGATATCTACCAGAGAAGGGCATTCCTTGGCGGAGGAGAGTTCGAGACGGTAGGTGTCAAAGGAACGGTCATGCGTGAGCGTGTGTGCATCATGGAGATCTGGGTGGAGTGCTTCGGCAAAGAGCGCCAGAACTTAAAGAAGGCAGATTCCTATGAGATCGAAGGCATCTTAAACAAGATCGGGGGATGGAAGAAGTATGATTCCAATACCACGGGCAAGACCAAAGTCCCCCTTTACGGAGTGCAGAAGACTTTTGTGCGGATGGATGAGAAACCAGAGGAAACCCGTTAGGCGGTTTCCGAGGTTTCCCAGATGCAGATGGGCAACGGTAGTCGGAAACCGTGCTGACACCTTGGAAAATAAGGGGTTGCGGTTCTTAGTTTCCCAGTTTCCCATTAAATCCAGTTGAGAATTAAAAATAAAGATAAAAAGAGTAATTCATGTATATATGCGCGTATAGGAGTTAAAGGCATATGGCAACCGCAATCGGCAAAGGAGGTATCTGGTTTTGCTAGAAAGTACAGTAGAGAGACATTTGAGGGAAGAAGCTAAAAAGCGGAAAGGCATGGCGTTAAAGTTCGTATCGCCCAGTATGAATGGAGTGCCTGACCGCATCGTCCTGATGCCGGACGGGAAAATGGCATTTGTGGAACTGAAAGCACCGGGGAAGAAGCCGAGACCGCTTCAGCTGAAGAGAAAGAGGATGCTTGAGAGGTTAGGATTTCCCGTTTATGTAGTTGATAATATCGAACAGATCGGAGGTATCCTTGATGAAATACAAAGCACATGATTATCAGCAGTATGCAACAGATTTTATAATCGAACATCCCGTGAGCTGCCTGATCCTTGACATGGGACTTGGGAAAACGGTCATCACGCTCACGGCACTGTGGCTTCTGCTGTTTGATTATTTTGAAGTAAGGCGGGTGTTGGTGATTGCACCAAAACGTGTGGCTGAGACCACATGGCCGGCAGAGATAAAAAAGTGGGAGCATCTTTACGGTATGACATCTGCAGTGGCAATGGGAACTGCAGCACAGAGAAAAGAAGCACTTCTGTCAGGAGCAGATGTGACCATCATCGGAAGGGACAATGTTTCGTGGATGACAAAAAATATGTTTTTTGATTTTGACATGGTCATCATCGATGAGCTGTCGAGCTTCAAGTCCCCAAAGGCACAGAGGTTCAAAGACCTGAAAAAAGTAAGGCCGATGGCAAAGCGGGTGGTCGGACTTACCGGAACACCGGGAAATCTTATGGACCTGTGGGCGGAGATAGGGATTCTTGATATGGGGCAGAGGCTTGGGAGATTCATCGGTGGATACCGTGACAGGTTCTTTGTTCCGGATAAGCGTAACCGTGAGATCATCTTTTCCTACAAGCCGAGGGAAGGCGCTGAAGAAAAAATATATGAGCTGATCTCTGATATCAGCATTTCCATGAAGGCTGTTGATTATCTTGATATGCCGGAGCGTGTAAGCAACCGTGTATCCGTTACCATGTCAGAATCAGAACAGACTCTTTATGACAGGATGGCAGATGAGATGATCCTTGAATACGGAGAAGGACAGGACATCGATGCGGTAAACGCAGCAACACTTTCCAACAAGCTCCAGCAGATGGCAAACGGTGCTGTCTATGATGAATCCGGTAATGTCAGAAATATCCATGACAGAAAACTGGATGCTCTGGAAGACCTGATCGAATCGGCAAACGGGAAACCGCTTCTGGTTGCATACTGGTTCAAGCATGACAGGGAGAGGATATTAAAGAGATTTCCGGCAAGGGATATCAATACAAAGAAAGACATTGATGACTGGAATTCCGGAAAGATCCCTATTGCACTGATCCATCCGGCATCGGCAGGACACGGACTGAATCTTCAGGAGGGCGGATCGACAATCGTATGGTTTTCCCTTACATGGTCCCTTGAACTGTATCAGCAGCTTAATGCCAGACTTTACAGACAGGGGCAGAAACACACGGTTGTCATAGAGCATCTGGTAACGGATGGGACGGTCGATGAGGATATCCTTCATGCAATCGAGAGGAAGGACAATACACAGAATGCAATGATAGAAGCGGTAAAGGCAAGGATTGGAGGTATGGCGGATGACGGCAGAAGTAATGATGAAGGAATATAAGAACATGAAAAAGGAACTGACCGTGACTGAGTTCCAGCTCCGTCAGTTTCAGGGAGTGAGCGAACAGGACATGATTGATTCCATGCTCTATTCCCATCCGGAAGGGGAAAGGGTGCAGACCAGCACTCTTTCCGATAAGACGGCAAACATAGCAATCAAGTACAGGACAGCAATCGAAAGGGAGAATGACGAGTGGTATGAATTCCTTTTCCACAGATATATGTTCCTGAAGGAAGAACTAGATTTTTTCGAGCATGCAGTGAACGGACTGGATGAAAGACATAGAAGCATTATCACGGATCTTCTGGATGAGGACATGACATGGGACATCATGATGGACAGATACCATGTGAGCCATACGATGATAGCAAAGTACAGAAAAGCAGCATTGAAGGAACTTGATAAACAGTATGAACTGAGGGACAGACAGGTGGAAGCCTTTGTCCTCGGATAGGAGGTTTTTATGTGTAAGCGTGGAGATATTTATTATGTGGATTTTGGAGAAAAAGATGGAAGCAAGCAAGGCGGTGTCCGTCCGGCACTGGTGGTAAGCAACAATAAGGCAAATAAGCATTCCCCTGTTGTTACGGTCGTTCCGCTTTCTGCAAGGGTGTGGAAGAAAAAGTATCTTCCGACCCATGTGCAGATTCCCAAAGGCAGCGGTCTGAATAAGCCGAGCATGGCTCTGGCGGAACAGGTGGAAACACTTGATAAGACAAGGCTTGGTGACAGAATCGGGGAAGTGCTGGATGACATGGTCATGGAACAGATCACCGTGGCACTTCAGATACAGATAGGTGCATATGCAGAGTACAATTAAGGCAGTCAGACGGCTGTCTTTTTTGTTTGCACTATGGTAAAATCTTAATATGCTTTTAATGTGTGAAATTGGGAAGGTGTGATATTTTATGTCCTATGAAGAAGATTATAGAGAACCTTATCGTGCAAAATGCGTTTGTGGTCGGGGTTACTTACAATTTTACAGGATACATCTGTCAAATGACTGGGGACAGGAAAAAGAGAATGACACGGCTGTTGAGATTTTCTGTGAAAGTTGTAAGAAAAAATATCATTATGAGAGAAATCACGGAAGCGATTATTTAGTCCCAGATGGATTATCATTTCCAAATCAGATCCCTGAAATGAATAGAAAATATTCTTATAACGATAAGGAACAGCTTGTAAAAAAATATGGACGGGAAAGAATAGAGGCTATGGTAGCAGATATGACTGCACCAAAGCATCGTTTTATAAAAAATCTGGAAAATGACGATGCAATTAAATTTGCAAATCGCTGGGCGCAGTGGTATAGAAAAAAATCACTGTCACCTATGATTTCATATTTACAAAATATTCTGAATCAATATAGTGATTTAGAGAGCGGCATTGAGTGTAAAAAACCATACAATGAAAAGTATCATCAGGAAATGAATGCTTTTTCAAAGATGGAAATGGAAACAGAGAAGAAGAGTTATAGGCTGTCATTCCAATATGATAAAAAACAGGATGAAGCCGATAAAGAGAGAAGAAGACGGGAGCAGGAACGCTACGAAGAAGAACATCGATATGATGATTTTGAGGCAGTTGTTCATTATGATCCGTCATATAAAAGAGATTTTTCCAATCAATACTGGGACAGTTATTTTATAAAAGAGTGTACAGATATGCAGCATCTGTCTTTAGATAAGCCGGAATATGGAAAACCAGTAGTAACAATTGCAAAAGAATATGCCTGTGTGTGCCAGATTTGTGGAAAGGAAGAGAAGATACTTTCATCCAGCATGAAGATATCATATGATGAGGAACGAGGGTATTATCTGGAAAAAAGCTGTAGCTGTCACGGTGTTTCATCTTTTGAAGCAAAAACAATGGATATATTAGATCAACTGGGAATTACTTATATCCGGGAAAAATCCTTTGATGGCTTGGTTGGAGATTCCGGAAAGAATCTTCGGTTTGATTTCATATTGTCAAAATCAGTAGACGAAACTGGGAAAGCAATATTTGATCTGGCAATAGAATTACAGGGACCACACCATTATAAAAAAGGATATTATGATGAGTTCGGTACATACGTAACAGACGATTGTTCGGACAATAAAAGTATAAATGACAGGTTTGAGCGTCAGCTAAAATACGATGATAAAAAGAAGAAATATTGTCAGCAGCATGGAATCAGCTTAGAGTGCATTAAATATACGGCATCTAATGATATTGATCGTTTAGAAAAGATGCTTAGAAATATTTTGAAACAGCACGGATATCGGTATTTCGTTGAGAACGAGAAGCATGGTGAACAGATGGTGTACTAGAGGTGCACTAAAGGTGTACTGACTTTTTATTTTACAGGTGCTATGATTAAGATGGCAAAAATCGAAGGGAGCAGAAATGCTCCTTTTCTTTATGCCCGGAGGCGGTGTCTTTCCAATCCTTTCACACCGCCCGTGTACATAGAAGGGAGGAATGGCAGATGCCGATGAAACCAAAGAAACCATGCAGGCACCCCGGATGTCCGAAGCTGACAGACGGTCTGTACTGTGAGAAGCATGAAGCACTGCACCGTGGTGACAGGGCGAGCAGCAGCAAGCGTGGTTACAACAGGCAGTGGCAGAAGGCAAGGGCGAGGTACTTAAAAGCACATCCTTTGTGCGTGCAGTGCATGAAGGAAGGAAAGGCTGTGACCGCTACCGTGGTTGACCATGTGAAGCCGCACCGTGGTGATCCCGTTCTGTTCTGGGATGAGAAGAACTGGCAGAGCTTATGCAAACCGTGTCATGATAAAAAGACATGGAACGAAGATAACAATCCTGAGTATCGGTTCTGATGGCAGACCGTGGGGGTATCAAAATCTCTACGGAGCAAGCCTCTGAAGACCGATGGCCCCCTTTGCGTGAATTTTCGCAGAATTAAACAGGGGGGATATAAAACAGACAGGATATTTTTCGCAGAATGTACTTAAAACACGGCAAAAAGGGGTATTTTCTTTTGCCGGAAAATTATGAAAAACGCATTATTTAAGGCTGGAAAACAGTGTAAAAACATTGTTTTTCCGGCCTTTTTTCGTGTGCCGGAAGGAGAGTGAGAAAGGATGACGGACACACAGGCAAAGCAGATCAATGAGATGCGTATGCGGGGCATGGGATATAAAGCCATAGGAATGGCAATCGGACTGTCCCGTGACATCGTCAGGAATTACTGTAAGCGACATAACCTTGCCGGATATGCCACAGTGGTTTCAAAAAATATGAAACTAATGGTGGACGGTAAAGAGGTATGCCACTTCTGCGGTAATCCAATCGAACAGCCGAAGACTGGCAGACCGAGACGGTTCTGCTGTGAAAAATGCCGGAGGGAATGGTGGAAAGCACACCCCGAAGCAGTGAAGAAAAGCGAGAAGGCTTCCTACACGCTTGTATGTGAGCAGTGCGGGAAGCCATTTATTTCCTATGGAAACAAGAACAGAAAATACTGTGGCCGTGAATGCTACTTCCGGCACAGATTTTTAGCAGAGGAGGATCAGGAAGATGCAGTTTCAGAGTTATAAAATAGCAGACCTTATCCCCGCTTCCTATAATCCAAGAAAGAAGCTGAAGCCGGGTGATAAGGAATATGAAAAGATCAAGAACTCCATTAAAGAGTTCGGATATGTCGAGCCGATCATCATCAACTCAGACATGACCATTATCGGAGGACACCAGAGAGCCACGGTTCTTTCAGACCTCGGATATACGGAAGTGGAGTGTATCATGGTCGATATCGACAAGACCAAGGAAAAGGCACTCAATGTTGCCCTTAATAAGATCACGGGTGAATGGAATAAGGAACTTCTGGCAGACCTTATCAAGGACCTTGAGGATTCTGATTTTGATGTCGGTGTCACGGGTTTTGAACCACCGGAGATAGAGCAGCTTTTCAATTCCGTACATGATAAGAAGATCACGGAAGATGACTTTGATGTGGAAGCGGAGCTTGCGAAACCGACCGTTGCAAAGACAGGTGATGTGTGGCTTCTTGGGAAGCACCGTGTCATCTGCGGTGATTCCATTCTGCCGGAAACTTACGATACACTGATGGACGGCAGGAAAGCAAATCTTGTGCTGACGGATCCGCCATACAATGTAAATGTTGAGGAGACAGCCGGAAAGATAAAAAATGACAACATGCCGGATGAGGATTTTTATAAATTCCTGTTCGCAGCATTTGTCAATATGGAGCAGTCGATGGAACAGGATGCTTCCATTTATGTTTTCCATGCGGATACGGAAGGACTGAATTTCAGAAAGGCATTTAAGGATGCCGGGTTCTACCTTTCCGGCTGCTGCATCTGGAAAAAGAATGCACTGGTGCTTGGAAGGAGTCCTTACCAGTGGCAGCACGAGCCGTGCCTGTTCGGATGGAAGAAGGGCGGTAAGCACCAGTGGTATTCCGACAGGAAGCAGACAACCATCTGGGAATATGACCGTCCGAAGGCGAGCAAGGATCATCCGACCATGAAGCCCGTGGCACTTATGGCATATCCGATACAGAACTCATGCATGAGCAACTGCATCGTGCTTGACCCGTTCCTTGGTTCAGGTTCCACGCTGATCGCCTGTGAGCAGACGAACCGTATCTGCTACGGCATTGAACTGGATGAGAAGTTCGTGGATGTCATCGTGAACCGCTACATTGAACAGCGTGGTTCGGATGCTGATGTATATGTGCTCCGTGATAATATGAAAATTTCATATCAGGATTTATGCAGGGGAGGGATGTATAATGAAGCAGATGACATTTCTTGACCTGTGTTCCGGCATAGGCGGTTTCAGGCTCGGTCTTGAAACTGCCGGCCATAAGTGCATCGGATACTGTGAATATGATAAATTTGCAAGAGCCTCCTATGAGGCAATGTATGATACGGAAGGAGAGTGGAAAGCTCATGATGTCACAAAACTTAAATCCGAAGATGTCCCCTATGCAGACATCTGGTGCTTCGGATTCCCATGCCAGGACATCTCCGTTGCCGGAAAACAGCGGGGACTGGTCGGAAAAAGAAGTGGAATATATTACAACATTATTGACCTCCTCAAAGGCAAAGAAGAAAGTGCTAAACCCACATACTTACTTGTTGAGAACGTTAAGAACCTGTTATCGATCAATGCAGGATTCGATTTTGCCTCAGTTCTGTCTGAAATGGACGAAGCAGGGTATGACTGTCGGTGGCAGGTGCTTAACTCCAAAAACTTCGGAGTGCCACAGAACCGTGAGCGTGTGTTCATTATCGCAAATCTTAGAAGCAGAGGTAGACGAGAAATATTACCTCTCACCGGAGAAAACGCAGCAGCTCTTAACCAGCTTATAGGCGGTATGCAGGGTTACCGTGTTTACGGGACGGACGGCATCTCCGCAACACTTGTCGGCAATGCCGGAGGCGTGGGTGCAAAGACGGGTCTTTACTTCATTGACCAGAGCAACCATGATCCGAAGATCACGGACACGGCAAGATGCCTGACTGCACGCTACACTGCCGGGATGACGAACCACACGGCAATGAACTCAGCGGTGCTTGAGGTGCATCCGGTCCTGACACCGGAGCGTATGGAGAAAAGACAGAACGGCAGACGCATGAAGGATGACGGAGAGCCGATGTTCACGCTGACCTCTCAGGACAGGCATGGTGTGTATGTCTGTAAGAAGGCTGATTCCGTGAAAGTCAGGAATGCAACAAAGACAGGATACGATGTTGCCCGTGAAGGTGACGGCATCAATCTGGCATATCCTGACAGCGCGACCAGACGGGGCCGTGTAGGTAAGGGATGCTCCCAGACGCTGGACTGCTCCGGTCAGATGGGAACGCTCATGAGGGGCGGACGCATCAGAAGACTGACACCGAGGGAGTGTTTCCGCTTACAGGGATTTTCCGATGAGCTGTTTGACCGTGCTTCGGCTGTCAATTCGGACGCACAGCTTTATAAACAGGCAGGAAATGCAGTAACTGCAACCGTGGCATATGCGGTTGCGATGTCCCTTCCTGAGTCCAGAAACTGACCTTACATTTTCTTTTGGAAAGTACCATTATCTGCTTGACTATATGGGCGTTCAGAGTGATATATGGTACTACCAAAAGGAAAGGAGATCAGCAGAATGGAAATTATAACAAACGCTGAAAACAGAAAAGAACTGGTAAAAGCCTTAGCTGGGCATTTCGGTCAGAGGTCGGAGTACCTTGGACCACCAAGTTTTGCATACCGCATCGGCAGCATCACGGTGGACAGGGACGCAAAGGTCATCCTTGAAGATGACAGTATGGAAGATGAGGTGAGAAGGGTGCTTTTTCAGAACGATGTTGCAGAAGAAACACAGGAACCGCAGACGGAAGAACCAGAAGCGGAAATAAAGATACCAATTGGGGACATGACACCGCAGGGAATCATCAACCTGATAAACATGATGCATTCCAAGCAGTATCTTATCAACAGGGCAGCCGGAAGGGAGTGCATTTCCATTACGGATACGCTGACAGATGCACTTGCCGAAAGAACCTTTGAAAATACGGAAGAAGCGGTAAGGTTCATTACGGAACAGGGCGGATGCAGGGGAGTCGCATTTAAGGATGGAAACATTGACTTTACAGGCTTCCCGCATACGGACAGCATGATGGAATACTGCAGACTGGCATCGGCCATTGTAAAGAAGGCATCGGAACAGAAGCGGGTGAATCCGAAGCAGACCATCGAGGAAAATGAGAAATATTACATGAGGGCATGGCTTGTTTCCATCGGATTTGGCGGGAGCGAAGGAAAGGAAGTAAGAAATTTCTTTCTTAAGGGACTCAAAGGACACACGGCATTCAGAACCCCGGAAGATGCGGAAAAATGGAAAGCCAACCGCAGGGCAGAAAGGGGGACAACGGTATGTTCGGAGTAAGCAGACAGACACTTGAAAGACTCAGAAAAGAATATCCTGCGGGAACCAGGGTGGAACTTATCCGCCTTGATGACCCATACAGAAAGATACCGTCAGGAACCATTGGAACGGTCGAGTTCGTGGATGATGCGGGACAGCTCCACACGGTGTGGGAGGGACACGGTTCTCTTGCAATGATCTACGGAGTGGATGAATGGAGAAAGGTAAAAGACTGATGGATAAGATTGTGACAGTATGTTATGGAAAGGAAGAAACATGGGAAACGAAGGAAGCTGCAGAGCAGTTCTTCCTCCAGGCCATGATGGGGTCTGACGGAAGTGAACGGGACCGGTATACAAATATATACATAAAACTGCAGATGGGAATGACCTGCTGCACGGATGAAGAATTTTAAACGAGGTGGATGATGAAAGAAATCAGAAGAAAGCTGATGGCTCTGATGAAGAAGCATCAGATGGGAATAACAGAATTTGCAGAGAAATGCGGTATGGAAGAAGGAAGGCTGGAGAGGATCCTTCACAGCAGGGGACGGCTTACACCGGCCGAGGCGGTACAGATTGCAGCAGCCTTCGGTCAGACGATGGAAGAAGCATTCGATATTGAACCCCTTCCAATGGAAGAAGTCCATGAAATGGAAAATACGGAGTTTCATAAGATGGTGACAGAGCATCTGAATACGATAGCAAGGATACACAAAACAACTCCTGCAGAATTTGCAGAACAGTGCGGCCTGAAGGAGCGCAGGGTAAAGAATCTGCTGGACGGCACGGCAAGGATGAGTGTTGTTGAAGCGGTAAAGGTTGCGGATGGATTCAATGTGTCCCTTGACTATCTGCTTGGGTATTATCCTTATCCGCTGCCGACACCGAAGACGGAAGAACAGGTCCGAGCCTTTGAAGCAATCGGAAAAATGAACCTCGATGAACTTGCGGAATTTGCAGAAAAACTAAAGGAAGAACTGCCACAGGAAGAGTCATAATATACACAATTCCAACCGCAGATGTTTGTGTAGTTTATGGCTCATATATAACTGGATATATGTGTGTTTTAGAGCGAATATGTACCTACCGAAAGGGAAGAAAACAAACGGAGGTACAAGCCATGAACGAAAGGATTGCAAGACAGATCGAGGAAATGAAGAAACAGACCATCGGAGTTGAGGTCGAGATGAACAACATCAGAAGGAATAAGGCAGCGGAAATCGCAGCCACCTTCTTCGGAACAGGAAGATTTCAAAACACGGCTTCCAGAAACGGATATTATACATGGTCGGCATGGGATGCGGATGGAAGGGAATGGAAATTCCAGAAGGATGTCAGCATTGCGGGACCTGATGATAAGAAATGCGAGCTGGTGACACCGATTCTTACCTACAGCGATATTGAAACACTGCAGGAACTTATAAGAAAGCTCAGACATGCGGGTGCAAAGAGTGATGCAACAAGGGGATGCGGAGTACACATCCACATCGGTGCAAAAGGGCATACCCCGCAGACACTCAGAAATCTTGCAAACATCATGGCGGGGCATGAGAACCTTCTGGCGGATGCCTTAGACCTTGACAGGGGAAGGATGAACCGCTACTGCAGAACGGTAGACCCAAGATTCCTTAAGGAACTCAACAAGAGAAAGCCGAAGACGATGGCTGCCCTTGCAGACATCTGGTACACCTCGAACGGAGCAAGCTACGGACGGAATCAGCATTACAACGACAGCCGTTACCATATGCTGAACTATCATGCAACCTTTACAAAGGGGACGATTGAATTCAGACTTTTCCAATTTGATGCCCCGGCAGATGGAAAGCTGAACGGACTGCATGCGGGACAGCTTAAGAGTTACATCCAGCTCTGCCTTGCACTCAGCCAGATGGCAAAGGAAGTAAGGACGGCAAGCCCGAAACCGCAGCAGACAGAAAATCCGAAATACGCAATGAGGACATGGCTTTTAAGACTCGGATTCATCGGGGATGAATTCAAGACGGCAAGGGACATCCTCACAAAGAGACTTGCAGGAGACACCGCATTCAGAAGAGGAAGGGCTGCTTGAAGAGAACAGCCTCCTGCCACCTTGGAGCATTGACCGCCGCGTGCGGTCTTAAGGTGGTAGAAGGGTGTTCCCTTCGGAAAGGATGGAAAGATTATGCAGAAAAGATATTACATTGCTTATGGCAGCAACTTAAACATCAGACAGATGCGGATGAGATGTCCGCATGCGAGGGTGATCGGAACTGCAGTCATTAAAGATTATGAACTGCTTTTCAAGGGAAGCCTTACGGGTGCCTATCTTACCATAGAACCCAAGAAGGGCGGAGAAGTTCCCGTTGCAGCATGGGAGGTCACGGAATCGGATGAGGCGGCACTTGACCGCTACGAAGGATTCCCGACATTTTATTACAAAAAGGAAATGGAACTGGACATCACAGGAATACGCACGGGAAAGATACGGAGAAGGAAGTGCTTTGTGTATATCATGCATGAAGAACGGAAGATAGGAGTACCTTCCCTTTCCTATGTAAGCACATGCCTTCAGGGGTATGTCAGCTTCGGATTTGATGAGCACTACCTTTCCGAAGCACAGATAAAAGCGGTGGAGGTGGCAGGACATGAAGAGTGAAATACTGCGGATACGGATATGCCCCCGATGCGGGGCAAGATACGGAAGACAGCCCGCTTTATCAAGGACTGACGGAACAACGCTTATCTGCCCCGACTGTGGCACACGTGAGGCTCTTGAGAGCATCGGTGTCGGAGCAGAAGAACAGGAACAGATCCTCGAAGCCATCCACAGATCACAGCAGTAATATGGACAATTCCTCCGACAGATCTTTGTGTACATTATGGGGCAGATATGACTGGATAATATCTGCATTCAGAGCGAATATGTACCTACCGAAAGGAAAAAAAAGAAAACGGAGGAACATACGATGGAAACAAAAATCACAACAGCAGAAAATTTAGGAATGGAACTTTACGGATGTATGAATTCAGCAGTCCTTGATTACGGGGATTACACGGTTGCGGTATGGGACCACTGCTTTAAGGGAAGCGTTGCAGAGGTTTACGAGCTGGTCGAGACTCCGGAAGAAACCGGACTTGGAAGATGCGAGTGCAGGATTTCAAGGATCGAAAGAAAAGAAGGATTTGAGGATGCCGGACATGCGATGGCATGGGCACTCACCAAGGTAAAATAACAGGAAAGGCAGGGCATGATCCCCTGCCTTTTATCATGTACATTTACACAAGGGTGTTCCCGTATCTTTGTGTACATTATGATGCCGAAATGACTGGATATAATCAGCGTTTAGAGCGAATATGTACCTACCGAAAGGGAAAACAAAGAAAACGGAGGAACAAAACCATGAAGAAGATTGAAATTTTTGAAAGAGCCATCAAAGAGGGAGGAAGCCTGAAGGATTACGGAATCAATGCAACGGTGTTTGCAGCATACAGAAACCTTGAATACACAGGAAACGAAGACCTCGATTTTGCGGATTCCATCTGGGAGCATGACATTGCAGAGATCGCAGAGACCTTAAGGGAAAACGGAATCAAGGAATTTACGATAAGCAGCACCTTTTCAGGACTAATAGAAACACTTGCAGCTTTTGAAAAAGAAGGAATAAAGATGGCGGGACTTACCGAGGTGAACGCAGGATACACAGATTTTATGACCGGGGAAAAAGCAAGGATCCCGGCAATCAGAATGACACTTTAAAAACACATGGATAACAAAGCAAAGGACCTCTTTGGAGGTCTTTTATTATGCCTATTTTTACGAGGAGGTGAGGACAGTGGCACAGAGAGGAAGAAAGCCAAAGCCTACGGCAGTAAAGGTGCTTGAGGGAAATCCGGGCAAGAGAAGCCTTAACACGGGCGAACCGAAGCCTGAGAAAAAGGCCCCGCGCTGTCCGGCATGGCTTGAGGACGAGGCAAAGAAAGAATGGAAAAGGATGGCGAAACAACTGGAGCATCTCGGCATCCTGACGGAAATAGACATGGCAGCATTCGCAGGATACTGTCAGGCATATGCAAGATGGAAAGAAGCAGAGGAATTCATCACACAGCACGGGGCAATCGTGAAGACTCCGAGCGGTTACTGGCAGCAGGTACCACAGGTATCCATTGCCCAGACCTATTTGAAGATTATGAATAAGTTCTGTGAGCAGTTCGGTCTTACACCATCCGCAAGAAGCCGTATTTCAACGGATAACGGGGAAGACAAGCAGAACGATGAAATGGAGCTTCTGCTTGTGAAAGGCGGTGCAAAGTAATGTTTGATAAAGCAAAAGCGGATCATGCGGTGAATTTTATCAACTGCCTGAAACACACCAAAGGACGGTGGAGGGGAGTTCCTTTTGAACTTCTCCCCTGGCAGGATGAGATCATCCGTACCCTTTATGGGACGGTAAAGGAAAACGGATACAGGCAGTACAACACCTGTTATTGTGAGATACCAAAGAAAAACGGAAAGTCTGAACTTGCAGCAGCCATCGCGCTTTATATGACATGCGGTGATGGTGAGTGGGGAGCAGAGGTCTACGGATGCGCTTCCGACAGGCAACAGGCTTCCATCGTATTTGATGTGGCGGTGGATATGGTGGATCAGTGTCCGGCACTGAAAAAGAGGATAAAGCCTGTCATGTCAGTAAAGAGACTTGTCTATAAGCCGACCAACAGTTTCTATCAGGTGCTGTCGGCAGAGGCATATACCAAGCATGGTCTGAATGTCCATGCGGTAATCTTTGATGAGCTGCATGCACAGCCGAACCGTGAACTGTTTGATGTCATGACCAAGGGTTCCGGTGATGCGAGAACACAGCCGTTGTTCTTCCTGATCACGACAGCCGGAACAGACAGAAATTCTGTGTGTTTTGAACAGCACCAGAAGGCTCTGGATATCATTGAGGGAAGAAAGATCGACCCGACATTTTATCCCGTGATATATGGAGCTTCCGATGATGATGACTGGTCGAGTGAGGATGTGTGGTATAAAGCCAATCCTTCACTCGGCTATACGATAGACATTGAAAAAGTACAGAATGCCTATATCAGTGCAAAGGAAAATGCAGCAGAGGAGAATGTGTTCCGGCAGCTACGTCTTAACCAGTGGGTAAAGCAGAGCACCAGGTGGATGCAGATGGATAAATGGGATGCCTGTGCGTTTGACGTAAATGAGGAAGAGCTTCTCGGACGGGAATGCTATGGCGGACTTGACCTTTCAAGTTCTACGGATATCACGGCATTCGTGCTTGTGTTCCCGCCAAGGAATGATACGGAAAAATATATGATACTTCCGTATTTCTGGATACCGGAAGATAATATGAGGCTGCGTGTCAGAAGGGATCATGTTCCGTATGATGTATGGGCAGCCGAGGGATGTCTTCAGACCACCGAGGGAAATGTTATCCATTATGGATTTATCGAGCAGTTCATTGATGAACTGGGAACAAAATTTCATATCAAAGAGATCGCATTTGACAGGTGGGGAGCAGTGCAGATGGTACAGAACCTTGAGGGCATGGGATTTACCGTTGTTCCATTCGGACAGGGGTATAAGGATATGAGTCCTCCGACCAAGGAGCTGATGAAGCTGACACTGGAAGAGAGGATCGCACATGGCGGACATAAGGTACTGCGGTGGATGATGGATAATGTATTTGTCCGTCAGGATCCGGCGGGGAATATCAAAATGGATAAGGAAAAATCCACGGAGAAGATTGACGGGGCCGTTGCAACTGTCATGGCACTTGACCGTGCAATCAGGAATGAGGGCAGTGACGGAAGTGTGTATGATGACCGCGGCATTCTGGTCTTTTAAGAATAAAAAAGACACACGGAGGTGTAGCAAGGAAACAGCAATAATAAATTGTTCTGAATCACTCCGTGTGTCATAAAAATCATATCAGAAATCGGAGGTTGAAGCAATGGGAATAAAAAGTTTATTTGGTTTCGGTCAGGCGAGGGATAAGCCTGTGGATAAGGCGGCTGACGCCGGATATTCGTTCCTGTTCGGACGGACAACAAGCGGAAAGCCCGTGAATGAAAGAACTGCAATGCAGACAACGGCAGTATATGCCTGTGTCAGGATCCTTGCGGAAGCAGTCGCATCCTTACCGCTCCATGTATATGAGTATCAGGATGACGGCGGCAAGAAGCTGGTGCATGATCATCCTTTATATTATCTGCTCCATGATGAGCCGAACCCGGAGATGACTTCATTTGTGTTCAGGGAAACACTGATGAGTCATCTTTTAATATGGGGAAATGCCTATGCACAGATCATAAGGGACGGTGCCGGAAGGGTGCTTGGCCTGTATCCGCTTCTCCCGGACAAGATGGAAGTGCAGAGGGATGACCGGGGAAATATTTATTATGTGTATTCCAGAAACAGTGATGAAAATCCCATGTTCAAGGAATACGGCAACATCAAGCTGAAAGCCGAGGATGTACTTCACATTCCGGGACTCGGATTTGACGGACTGATCGGTTATTCACCGATTGCGATGGCAAAGAACGCTGTCGGCATGACGCTTGCCTGTGAGGAATACGGTGCGAGTTTCTTTGCAAACGGTGCGAATCCGGGAGGTGTTCTGGAACATCCGGGAGTGCTGAAGGATCCGTCCAAGGTCAGGGAATCTTGGAACTCCGTGTACCGTGGTGTGAATAACGCACACAAGATCGCAGTGCTTGAGGAAGGCATGAAGTACCAGCAGATAGGAATACCGCCGGAAGAAGCACAGTTCCTTGAGACAAGGAAATTCCAGATCAATGAGATAGCAAGGCTTTACAGGATACCACCACATATGGTCGGTGACCTTGATAAGTCGAGCTTTTCCAATATCGAGCAGCAGTCCTTGGAGTTCGTAAAATACACGCTTGACCCGTGGGTGATCAGATGGGAACAGTCCTTACAGAGATCGCTCCTTCTGCCGGGAGAGAAAGGAAAGTATTTTATCAAGCTGAATGTGGACGGTCTGCTCCGTGGGGATTACCAGTCGAGGATGAACGGCTATGCAGTCGGAAGGCAGAACGGATGGTTTTCTGCCAATGACATCCGTGAGATGGAAAACATGAACCCGATCCCGGATGAGGAAGGGGGAAACCTGTATCTGATAAACGGTGCAATGACCAAACTTGCGGATGCGGGAGCTTTTGCAAAGACGGATACGGGTCAGCAGAGTGCTCCGGCACAGGAAAACAGCGGAAAGAGAGGTAAACGATGAAGCGGAAGTTTTGGAACTGGATAAAGAATGAGGATGAGAGCGTGCCTGATATGGAAAGGACGCTCTTTTTAAATGGCATGATCTCGGATGAAACATGGTATGGGGACGAAGTTACCCCGCAGCTTTTCAAGGATGAGCTGAATGCCGGAAGCGGAAATATCACGGTATGGATCAATTCTCCGGGCGGTGATGTGTTCGCAGCGGCACAGATCTACAACATGCTCCGTGACTACAAGGGAAGCGTGACCGTCAAGATCGACGGCATTGCAGCTTCGGCAGCATCCGTTATTGCGATGGCAGGAAATACGGTATGTGTATCCCCGGTGGCAATGATGATGATCCACAATCCTGCGACTATGGCAATGGGTGAGGCAAAGGATATGCAGAAGGCAATCGCAATGCTGAATGAAGTCAAGGAGTCCATCTTAAATGCTTATGAGTCCAAGACCGGGCTTACCCGTGCAAGGCTCTCCCACATGATGGATGACGAGACTTGGTTCAATGCCAAGAAAGCCGTGGAGCTTGGATTTGCAGATAAGATCCTTTTTGATTCCGATGAGGATGAGAAAAAGAAAGAGCCGGAAGAGCCGGAGAAAAAGCCGGACGAAGGCAGTGAAGGAGAGGAAGAGGAGAAAAAGGATGACGGGGAAAAGGAGAAGAAAAAGAAGCTCCCGTTCCAGCAGGATTCCATGATGTTTTCCACAAAGGCGATGAATGAATCGTTCCTTTCCAAGGTATCCCATACGGATGCCATGATACCAGTTAACCAGTTGGAAAAAAGACTGAGTCTTTTAACACATTAAGGAGGATTTCAAGATGAGTAAGATTTTAGAATTAAGAGAAAAAAGAGCAAAGGCATGGGAAGCAGCAAAGGCATTCCTTGATGCCAAGAGAACACAGGAAGGCTTTGTGTCCGCTGAGGATGCAGCAACCTACGACAAGATGGAAACAGATGTCGTAAACCTCGGAAAAGAGATCGAGAGACTGGAAAGACAGGCTGCCATCGATGCAGAGCTTGCAAAGGCAACAAGCACACCGATCACCAACCAGCCGAATGCAAAGACTGATGGTGATACAAAGACAGGAAGGGCAACCGATGAGTACAGAAAAGCGTTCTGGAACGGCATGAGAAACAAGGTGCTGTCCTATGAAGTACAGAATGCCCTTACCATCGGCACGGATTCCGAGGGCGGTTATCTTGTACCGGATGAATACGAGAAGAAACTGGTGGAAGCACTTGAAGAGGAGGTATTCTTCCGTAACCTTGCAACCGTCATCAAGACATCGAGCGGTGACCGTAAGATCCCAATCGTTACATCCAAGGGTGAGGCGGCATGGATCGATGAGGGCGGTCAGTTCCCAGAATCTGATGACAGCTTCGGACAGACAACCATCAGTGCCTTTAAGCTGGCAACCATGATCAAGGTGTCCGATGAACTCTTAAATGACAGTGTGTTCAATATCGAGCAGTATATCTCAAGGGAGTTTGGAAGAAGGATCGGTACAAAGGAAGAAGAGGCATTCTTTATCGGTGACGGCAAGGGCAAGCCTACCGGAATCTTCAATGCCACAGGCGGTGCTGAGACAGGCGTGACATCCACCGGAACATCCATTACGTTTGATGATGTCATGGATCTTTACTATTCCCTCCGTGCCCCTTACCGTAACAAAGCGGTATGGCTTTTGAATGATTCGACCGTCAAGGCAATCAGAAAGCTGAAGGACGGAAACGGAAATTACATCTGGCAGCCGTCCGTAAGGGAAGGAGAGCCTGATAAGATTTTAAACCGTCCTTACCGCACATCCATCTATGTGCCGGAGCTTGCAGCTGGAAACCGTGTCATGGCATTCGGTGATTATAGTTACTACTGGATCGCAGACCGCCAGGGCAGAAGTTTCAAGAGACTGAATGAGCTTTATGCTACAACCGGACAGGTCGGATTCCTTGCTTCCGAGCGTGTGGACGGCAAGCTGATCCTTTCCGAGGCAGTCAAGACACTTGATATCAAGGCTGCCGGAAAGTAGGGTGGCAGGATGTTCGTAACGCTTGAGGAAGCCAAAGGGTATCTCAGGGTTGATTCGTCAGACGAGGATAAACTTATCCTCCGTCTGATGGATACATCCGACCGCCTGATCTTAGACGTGACAAGACAAACCCCGGAAGAACTCAAAGAGTATGAATCTGTTGTCCGTACTGCAGAACTGTATGTTGTTGCCTACCTGTATGAGCATCGGGAAGAAGCAGACCATAAGACAATGACGGAAACACTGAAGTATCTGTTTTTTGGAATCAGGAGGGAGATATTCTGATGATAGAACTCATGCGTGAACGGATCATGATACAGAAAAGCAGCACGAAGACGGATAAAACAGGAAACCATACCCTTGTATGGAGTGACCATTATAAATGTTATTCCTATGTGAATAATCTTTCCGGTAAGGAGTACTGGGAAGCAAAACAGGTCAATGCGGAAACGGAACTTGATTTTGTCATCCGTTACTGCAGTGAGGTGTCCGCTCTTGACACGGAGCATTTCCGTATCCTTTTTCGTGGAAATATTTATAATATTACATTTGTTGACAACGTGCAGTATAAGAATAAGACATTGAAGATCAGGGCTGCCCTGGCAAAGAGGTGAGGAGATGGCAGAGAGAAGAACGACCGTTGACGGTCTGGCAGATGCGATCATGGATGGACTGAAGGAATATGCAGACCTTACCACGGATACCGTCAAGGAGGCGGTAAAGGATGTATCCAAGACCGTGAAAAAGGATATACAGGCGAATGCCCCGAAACGGACGGGAAGGTATAAGAAAAGCTGGACGGTCAAAAAGACAGCGGAAAGCAGCAACTCCCTTACCATGACGATTCATTCCAAGGACAGATACCAGATCGTCCATCTCCTGGAACACGGTCATGCAAAACGCGGCGGGGGCAGGGTAGCCGGAAGGGAGCATATTGCCCCGGCTGAAGAAAAGGGAAACAGGGAGCTGGTGCAGAAGATTGAGAGGGGGTTACGTTCGTGACGCATGAAGAAGTCATGGCAATGATGGAAGAAATAGGACTTCCATATGCCTATCATCACTTTGCGGAAGGGGAATCCCCGGAACCGCCCTTTGCAGTATTTCTGTATCCGGGCAGCAGTAATTTCTCTGCAGACGGGAAAGTCTATTTTAAGGCAGACCGTCTGAACATAGAGATCTACACGGATATAAAAAATATAGAACTGGAACAGCAGACAGAAACCGTGCTCGATGGGCATGGTATTTTCTATGAAAAAAGCGAAGTATGGATCGAATCTGAAAATCTGTATGAGGTGCTTTATCAGATGGAGGTATAGAAGATGGCTAATAAAAAGAATAAAGTCAAATTTAATATCTGCAACGTGCATTATGCACCGATTACGGTTGCAGAGGAAGGTACGGTCAGCTTTGGGACACCCGTGCCGATGCCTGGTGCGGTATCCATCAGCATGGATCCGACCGGAGAGCCGGAGTCTTTTTATGCGGACGGCATTGAATATTACGTGATCAACAACAACCAGGGATACGATGGCGATCTTGAACTTGCAATGATCCCTGAATCATTCCGCACGGATATCTTAAAAGAGGAGCAGGATGCCAATAAAGTGCTTGTGGAGAATGCAAATTCTGAAACAGGCAGCTTTGCACTGCTTTTTGAATTTGATGGTGATATCCGGAAGATACGCCACGTGCTTTATAACTGTTCCGCATCCCGTCCGACCATTGAGTCAAAGACCAATGAGGAAGATAAGGAAGTGCAGACAGAAACACTGACAGTAAAGGCAAGACCGATGGCAGACGGATATGTCAAGGCAAAGACAGGAGATTCCACGGCAGATACAGTTTATAACAACTGGTATAAGAGCGTGTATCTTCCGGCTGCAACTCCGGCACTGGAGCAGCAGTCAGCAAAACCAACCAAGAGTGTATCATAAGGAGGACTAAGACATGGGTATCAGAAAGGATATAGAAATTGACGGACAGATGGTTGCATTCAAGGCGAGTGCGGCCATTCCGAGAATTTACAGATTAAAGTTCCAGAGGGATATTTATAAGGATCTGGCAGTGCTTGAAAAGAGTATCGGGGATGGAAAAGAGGAATCATCAAACCTTGATATGTTTTCCCTTGAGATGTTCGAGAATATAGCATTTATTATGGCCAAGCATGCGGATCCAAGCATTCCGGACACACCGGAAGAGTGGCTTGATAATTTCAATACATTTTCCATCTATCAGGTCCTTCCGCAGCTTATTGAGCTGTGGGGACTGAATGTAAAAACGGATGTGGAAGCTAAAAAAAACTTCGTCCGACAGAGCGTGAAATGACAACCCCGTTGTTTCTGCTACGATGTGTGCAGTTGGGTTTATCGATGGCAGATCTTGATATGCTGTCGATAGGTCTTATCAATGATATGTACAGTGAGAGCCGGAACGATGATTACAAGTATGCCGAACTTGCGACACAGGAAGACTTCGACCGATTCTGATTGAGAGAACAGCCTTTTTCTGTTATACTTATCTGCAGAAAAAGGCTGGGATATTCTCAGCTGCAAATCGAGATTTATAGGAGGATAGCAAGGTGGATTTTATAATCAGACCATATAAACAAGGTGAAGAAAAGTATGTTGCAGATCTTCACAAAGCACTCTATTCAACCGAATACTCATGGGGACCGAGCTTTACCGATTATGCTATGAAAATTGCAACAGATTTTGCAAAAGGCAGTAAGAATGACCGAGAAGAACTATTTGTTGCGGATTGTGATGGTGTTTTAGCTGGCTGCATTATGCTTTGCCAGGCGGATGATCCTTCCGTTGGTCAGTTACGACTTTTTGCCGTCGAGAAGGACTATCGACGCTATGGCATTGGTTCAGCGCTGATTGCCGCTTTTATGCAAAAAGCCAAGGATTCCGGATATCAGAAAATTATTCTCTGGACAGCCAGCCCCCTTACTGACGCTATTCGGCATTACGAAAAGTTGGGCTTTAAGGCAACTGAGTCTGTAGAAAATACTACATGGAATACAGACGGAAAGTCGCTTGATGAAATTAAAATGGAATTGTTTCTCTGACAACTTCCAATTTGCAACACTGACAATTTTATAATATTACATAGAACATCTGTCAGGAATGGCAGGTGTTTTTCTTTTGTTACGGAGCAGAAATGCTCCTTTTTTTGTACCCATTTTTAGGAGGAGGTGAGAGGCATGGCAAGCCGTATTCAGGGTATTACCGTTGAAATCGGTGGTGATACAACTAAACTGCAGAACGCCTTGAAAGGCGTGAACGGGCAGATCAAGTCCACCCAGTCACAGCTTAAGGATGTGAACAAGCTGCTGAAACTTGATCCGGGCAATACGGAGCTTCTGGCACAGAAGCATAAACTGCTTGCGGAAGCGGTCAGTGAAACAAAAGAGAAACTGGCTACCTTAAAGACCGCAGCAGAACAGGCGAATACGGCACTTGCCAATGGCGAGATCTCACAGGAGCAGTACGATGCCCTTCAGAGGGAGATCGTGGAAACAGAGCAGGACTTAAAGAATCTGGAAACACAGGCGAATCAGTCCGCAACGGCAGTACAGAAAATCGCAGCAACAGGTGAGAAGTTAAAGACGGTCGGGGATAACATTTCTTCTGCTGGGCAGAAGCTCCTTCCGGTAACAGCCGGAGTGACGGCACTGGGCACGGCATCCGTAACAACTGCAGCCAACTTTGAATCTTCCATGTCACAGGTACAGGCAACAATGGGAATCACCAAGGATGCCATGTCAACGGTAAACGGTCAGTCCGTAAATACAATGGATACCCTTTCCAAGCTGGCAAAGAAGATGGGTGCAGAGACGGCTTTTTCCGCATCCGAGTGTGCAGAGGCATTGAATTACCTTGCCCTTGCCGGATACGATACACAGCAGATGTGTGATACGCTGCCGACCGTCCTGAACTTGGCAGCAGCCGGGGATATTGCCCTTGCTGATGCTTCTGACATGGTAACGGATGCGATGTCTGCCCTTGGAATGGGAGTGGACGAAGCGGAAACGATGGTAGATCAGATGGCGAAGACGGCATCCACCACGAACACATCGGTTGCACAGCTTGGCGAAGGAATCCTTACCATTGGTGCAACAGCCAAATCCATCAAGGGCGGTACGGCAGAGCTGAATACCGCACTTGGTATTCTTGCAAATAATGGTATCAAGGGAGCAGAAGGCGGTACACATCTCCGTAATATTATCCTGTCCTTACAGAATCCTACGGATAAGGCAGCCGCCCAGATGGAAACCCTCGGTCTTTCCGTATATGATTCCGAAGGAAACATGCGGTCAATGAATGATATCCTTGGTGACCTCAATAAGAGCATGGATGGAATGACATCTGCTGAGAAGTCCAATATCATCAGCACCATTTTCAATAAGACGGACCTTTCTTCCGTAAATGCACTGCTTGCCAATACGGGAGAAACATGGGACAGCTTACAGAAGTCCATCACGGACAGCGGTGGTGCTGCACAGCAGATGGCAGATACACAGCTTGATAACTTACAGGGACAGATCACCATCTTAAAGTCAGCACTGGAAGGCCTGGCTATTTCATTCGGAGAACTCCTGATGCCGGCCATTAAACAGATAGTCGGATGGGTACAGAAGTTTGTTGACTGGCTGAATGGACTGAGCGAGGGAACAAAAAAGACGGTCGTTACGATTGCACTTCTGGCAGCAGCACTCGGCCCCGTTCTTATCGTGATTGGAAAGGTGATATCCGCAGTCGGCACGATCATGACAATCGTTCCGAAGATTGCCGGAGTCATCAATACGGTAAAAGGAGCATTTGCAGCACTTAATACTACAATGCTTGCAAATCCAATCGTTCTTATCATTGCAGCAATAGCAGCTCTTGTGGCTGCCTTTATTTATTTGTGGAATAACTGCGATGGATTCCGTCAGTTCTGGATAGACCTCTGGGAGAATGTAAAACAGGTAGCCATCACGGTATGGAATGCCATAAAAGCGTTCTTTTCACAGGTATGGGAAGCAATCAAGACGATATTCTCGACCGTGTTTGAAGTGATAAAAACGCTGGTAACCACTTATTTCAATCTGTATAAAACCATCATTGAAACGGTATTCAACGTGATAAAGACCGTCATTACTACAATCTGGAATGCAATCAAGGGTGTGTTTACTACAGTTTTCAATGTGATAAAAACACTGGTCACAACGTATTTCAATATCTATAAGACCATTATCCAGACGGTGCTTACTGTTATCCAGACGGTTATCACGACCGTTTGGAATACGATTAAAACGGTCATTACCGCAGTACTGAATGCGATAAAGACAATCTTTTCCACGGTATGGAATGCAATAAAGACGATCATCAGTGCAGTGGTGAGCGGAATCAAGGGACTGATTACGGGAGATTTCACTGCAGTCAAAAATTCCATTACTACGATAATGAATACGATAAAGAGCACCATTTCCACCATATGGAATACCATCAAGTCCACCATCTCCACGGTGCTTGGTGCAATCAAGGGCGCAGTCACATCCGTATTTAACGGAATCGTAAATGCTGTGAAGGGGGCTATGGGAAATGTCTTAAATGCCGTAAAATCAGGATTTTCCAATGTAAAGAGCCATATTACGGGTCTGGCTTCACAGGCATTTACATGGGGTAAGGATCTCATCATGGGAATCGTAAACGGCATCAAGAGCTGCATCGGTGCAGTTGGGGATGCAGTAAAGAGTGTGGCTGACAAGATCAAGTCATTCCTTCATTTCTCCGTGCCGGATGAAGGTCCTCTTACTGATTATGAATCATGGATGCCTGACTTTATGGGCGGACTTGCCAAGGGAATTGAAAAGAGCCGTGGAATGATTCAGAAAGCAGTCAGCGGGGTTTCTTCCGACATGGTCATCAATCCAAAGGTCAGCGGAGTGGAAAACATGACAGGAAACCCTACGGCACAGCAGACGGAAAGCATCTCAGGAATGCTTTCTGCAATTACTTCTGCAATCCGGGATGTTAAGGGAGACAGCGGAGACATTGTCATCCCGGTATATCTGGGAGGTACGATGCTTGATGAGGTTATTGTATCGGCACAGCAGAGGGCAAATTTAAGAAGCGGAGGAAGATAGCATGGCATATATACAGTATCTTGTTTTTAACGGCCGTTCCCTTCCGAAGCCGGATTCTTATGACGTGGGGCTTTCCGATGTAGAGGCAGATTCCGGCGGGGAAACGGAAGCCGGAACAACACAGAGGGATGTGGTAAGGACGGGAGTGGCAGACATTTCCGTCTCTTTTTCCGTATCACCGAAGTGGGTAAAACTTCTGACGGCATATTCCAAACTGCCGAAGATCACGGTGGAATATTTCGATACGGAAACCTTAGACTTAAAAGAAGCAGAAATGTATATTACTGGATTTAAGGCAAAGCTGGAAAAGGATACATCATACAAAGGTCTGTGGACGGTATCTTTTTCCCTGAAAGAAATGTAGGAGGCGGATACGGTGTTTGAGGTATCAGAAAAATTCAAGAATGCCGTAAGGCAGAATACAAGAAAATATGAATGGTACGGGACCATCACGACAAAAGCCGGAAAGGAATATCCGTTTACGGCTAAGGATATCGTGAAAGGTTCCGGCTACATAAAGTGGCAGTGCTGCAGTAATACGGAGATAGAACTCGGAACGGTTTATGCAGCGGAAATGGGAATCAGCCTGTTTTCGGAAATCGACCGATATACCCTTGAGGATGCAGAAGTAAGGCTTTATTACCGCCTGACACTTCTGGATGGGATAAAAGAGACCATACCGATGGGAATTTATGAGATCTCCGAAGCAAACAGGAAGGTACGGACATTGGAACTGAAAGGCTATGATCATATGCTCCGGTTTGAAAAAACGCTGAAGCTGGATTCTTCAAGCGGAACACCATATCAGTTCCTTAAGGCTGCGTGTGATGCATGTAAGGTTGAAATGGCTCAGACGGTTGCGGAGATCAATGCCCTCCCAAATGGAAAAACAACCCTCGGTGTTTATTCTGATAATGACATGGAAACATTCCGTGACCTGATCTTTTATGTGGCACAGGTGTTAGGCTGTTTCTGCCAGATAGACCGATATGGAAAACTGGTTCTCAAAAGATATGGAAATGAGTCCGTATGGAATGTGGAGCAGAAAGAGCGGTTTGACAGCAGTTATTCGGATTTCGTTACAAGATATACTGCCGTGTCATCCACAAACCAGATCAGCCAGACTGCAGAGTATATTGCGATGGAAAAAGATGATGCCCTTACTATGAATCTCGGCATCAATCCGCTTCTTCAGTTCGGACTGAAATCCGTAAGGGAGAAGATACTGCGTGAGATACTCACTGCACTGCAGAAGATAAATTATGTCCCTTTTGACAGTAACACCATAGGAAATCCGGCAATGGAAGTCGGTGATATCCTTAAGTTCTCCGGCGGCCATGCAGACGAAACAAAAATAAGCTGCATAACAAGCATTGAGTGTAAGATCTACGGAAAGATGACACTGAAATGTGTGGGTAAAAATCCGAGACTTGCATCTGCCAAAAGCAAGAATGATAAGAACATTACGGGTCTTATCAATTCCGTGGAAAGCGGAAGGACCATTATTTATAACTTTGTAAATGTTGCTCCGTTTGAAATAGGACAGTCACTGACGAATGTTATGGATATTGATTTTACTGCCACGGAAGATACAACGGCAGCTTTCCAGTGTGAAATGCTTCTGGAAGTGATAAAGCCACAGGATACAAATGCGGAAGGGAAAACAGAGGAAGAAGAAACCGCAGAGCCGGAACTTCCTGAACTTTCCATCATATACAAAATAAATAATGAAACCATTGATACATTTATGCCGACAAAGACCTGTCTGTATGGGAAGCATATTGTGACATTGTTTTTTCCGATATCAAAGGTCATTGAGAACAGTTCAAATACGTTTTCCATGTATCTAAAGATATCATCTGGGAGTGCAAAGATCGGTGAGGCACAGATCAGGGCAACTATCAGTGGTCAGGGACTCGCAGCAGGACTGGGAGACTGGAATGGACGCATCAATATCAATGAGAATATTGGAAATATCAGCATTATGGATGTGCCGTTTGTGGCTGATGTGTTTAAGGATACGGCGTCCGTAACATTCCCTTCCAAAAAGACACAGGGACTGACACAGACAATTGGGAATATTCCAATCACAGACCAGAACTATGAAGCAGATGCATTTACGGACCGTGCATGGATCACGGAGATTCTCCGGACCTTTGTACTTACAAGCGTGCGGGGAAATCCAAATTATAACGGATATATCACGGTCAATACGGAAGAACGGTTCATGCTGCGGAAACGGTATGTACAGAAGTCAGGGCCGGAATCCCTCGACCACGGATATGCAGAAGACCTCATGATCGATATTTCATACTTCACCAAGGTGGACGGGGTGGAAGTCAATGGTTATACCGCAGCAGTCCGTCCTCAGTATGTGATTACCGCGGCAGAGACTTCCGTTAAGTTCCCGGATACCATTACCGTTGAAAACGGGTTCTTTGAACTGAAAGCAGTAACTGAACAGACACAGGAAGCCGTGACGGATGAAGTGGATGAAGGTTTCCTGGAAAGGACAACGGTTGATATATCCGGCTTTGACGGAGTGAAAGGAGTGGAATTTACACTATGAATTATGACAATATAAATGATATTTTTTCGGCCGGTGTCACCAATATGACCTGTCTGTTACAGGACAGCAACAGCTATGATGGCGGTACGCTTGCCGTGAGCGGTGCGGATTTTTTCACGTTCCTCGGAAAAGCCGTGCCGTACATATATGCACATGGTGATTCTTACTGGGGAATCGGCAGTGATGCTACGCACCTTAAAGTGGATAACCGTGATACCAGAATGAGATCGCTTTACAGGGAAGAAGGGACTTTATACAGTTATTACCGTTTTCTGAAAATACGGTGGGAAGGATGGTCGCATTACAATGCATCCGGGGCGGACTACCAGTTAAAATACGACCTTCTGTTCTGGGACACGGGAGATATTTCCCTTCATATGATTTCTGTTCCTGTCCAGTGCTATGATGGAGGTTTCGGTTTTAGTGCAGACAAGAACTATACTTTCACAAAGCCCGATACAGCTTCCTCGGATATTACTTTCCAGTATTATGCGGACAGTAAGACCTTTGAAGTGAAATACACACCGATTGACCTGTTGGTCCCGTTTAAACTCCTGATAAAAGACGGGGACGGAAAACTGTATACGGTGGAGAACCAGATCATAAATGAGGAGCTGTCAGAAACAGCGGATGTACTTGTCGGTCTGGAAGAAACAGAAGTCAATGCACTTTTGTTTAAGAGATATGGATTTGCAAAGATGCCGGAGTGGGACCTGATGAAAGGGCTGACACTTCCTTCCGTATTAAGCTGGAGTGACAGCAGGGCATTTCCTCTGAATGCCTTGATCACGGGAACACCGCCAAAGCAGTATATCGAATGTATGGCGGATCTTTCGGACGGCACGGTTCTTGGAATCAAGGCACTGAATGCAGAATATGAGGGAGAAATCACGGTACAGTACAGTTATGACGGGGAGACCTTTACGGGTGAAACCCCGATGGCGGATTTTCTCACAATGGATCTGGATGAATTGTATGCCGGACTGCTGGAAGCAAAGACGATAACCTTCCGTTTCTGGCTTGCGGGCGATGCAACGCTTACATCCTTTATTATGAATTATAGAAATGGAGATGATGACGATGCTCAAGGGAACAACAAGAATAGAACTTACTGATGTAAACACGGGTGAGGTGGAAACCTACCAGAACAGCAATATGGTCACCAATGCACTGCGGGATGTATTGAAACCGCTCGGACTTTCCAAGAGACCGAACAGGTTCTTAAATGAGTTCGTGCCGTATTATGAAAAACTGCTCGGAGGCATCCTGTGCTTTGACAGGGAGATACCTGAGAACGCAGACGGATATTATCCTCCGGCAGATGCAAACCTTGTCGGCTGTGCTTCACATGGAATGCAGAACAACACAAAGAATACCTTCCGTGGCGGATTCAACCAGACAGAATCGGAAGTAAACCTGAAAGACAGGTATGTGAAATATGTATATGATTTTGCTACCAGTCAGGCAAACGGCACGATTGCCAGTATCTGCCTTACACACAGGAATGGCGGTCTTACATCATACGGCAGTAAAAATACCAGTCCAATCAGGGAGAATTTCCTGATGCAGTCCATTGCTGAAGACAACCTTCAGTATGTGTACCCTGACAGGACGGGGGCAAGCACAAGCAGCAGATATTCCGGCATGACGATTGGAAAAACAGAGCTGATATTCCTGATCGACAGGGCAAAGGACTGTGTATATTATTTCAAGGTGGCAGATAAGAACCATATCCACATTACAAAAAGACGTGCATTTTTAAAGACGGTATCCATACTTGATAACATCTATACCACAAAACCGCTTATCGAAGAAATCGAACTGGTGGAGCTATCCTCGGAACTCCAGATAGGCTACTGGTCATATAATTATGATCCGTCAAATGACTGTCTGTATATCTGCACGAGCAATAACAGCAGGACTGCCCCGGACGGCAAGTTTCTTATAACGGAAATAAAAGTGGACACTTGGAAAATCAAGCAGTATGAAATAACAAACACCACGGATAAATATCTCAGGACGGAAGGAAACTGGGGAATGTTCGTTACCGAAGGCTATCTTCTGCTGAGGGGATATGATGCCCCGTATGATGTGTATAAGATCCAGATCACGAATTCGGCAAATGTTGTAAAGCTGAAGCGGACCAATGTGACCAACATCAATGGCGTGCCGAAGTTTGTGATCAACGGAAGGGTTTATTACGAATACAGTTATGAACAGCTTCTGATTGCGGATCTGGCAACGAATGAGATCATGCCGCCGGAGACACAGACATTGTTTAATTCCAGTTATACGATGAGCGTGACTCCCGTAAGAAATGAACCGCTCATCTATTTCTGCGATTATGGTACATGGTCAACGTCCGGGTGGTACATGATGTGCAATTATCTGGCAACCATCAATAACCTTGATACACCCGTTACCAAGACGGCAGATAAGACGATGAAGATTACTTATATTTTACAGGAACAATAAAATACTTTTCGGAATCAGGCAGTTATCCATTGTGGGTAGCTGCTTTTTTCATACAAAAAATCAAAGGAGGACAAGACAATGAAGGAATTCTGGAACGCAGTACAGTTTGTATTCACAGCGGTCGGAGGATGGCTTGGATACTTTCTGGGAGGGTGTGACGGTCTGCTCTTTGCACTGCTCGCATTTGTGGTCATCGACTACATCACGGGAGTCATGTGTGCAATCAGCGACCAGAAGCTGTCCAGTGCAGTCGGTTTTAAGGGAATCTGCCGTAAGGTGCTGATTTTCCTTATGGTCGGCATCGCAAACATTCTTGATGTATATGTCATCGGGACGGGGAGCGTTTTAAGGACGGCAGCCATTTTCTTCTACATCTCAAATGAAGGGATCTCCCTTCTGGAGAATGCGTCCCATCTGGGACTGCCTGTTCCGGCAAAGATCAAAGCCGTGCTGGAACAGCTTCATGACAGGTCAGAAGAAGACAAAGACAACGGGGAAGGGTAGCACCTTCCCTCTTTTATTACAGAGAATTGGAGGATTATATTATGAGTCAGAAATTTGGAATCGATGTAAGCCACTGGCAGGGCAGTTTTGACTTTGCAAGGGCTAAGAGTAAGGAAGGCGTGGAGTTTGCCATTATCAAAGCCGGAGGTGCTGATGCCGGGCTTTATAAGGACAGCCGGTTTGAGGCAAACTATAAGAAATGCGTGGAATGCGGACTCCCAAAAGGGGCATATTTTTATGGAAATGCCAGAAGTACTGCAGAAGCAAAGAAAGAGGCAGAATACTTCCTTTCACTGCTCAAGGGAAAGAGATATGAGTACCCTGTCTTTTATGATGTGGAAGGCAGCATGATCACAAAGAATGACAGGAATACACTGACACAGATTATCAAGGCATTCTGTTCAGAGATGGAAGCAGCCGGATACTGGGTTGGCATTTATTCATCCGAGTCATTTTTTAACAGCGAGATGAACGATGGGGAGCTTACCCGCTACACCCACTGGGTTGCCAGATGGGGAAAGAGCAAGCCGGCCCCGGCAAGCGGTGCGGAAACACAGATCTGGCAGTTTGGCGGTGAGACGAACCTTATCCGCAGCAATAAGATCAACGGACAGACCTGTGATCAGGATTACTGCTATGTGGATTTCCCTGCAAAAATCAAGGCAGCAGGACTGAATGGTTATGCGAAGGGAAACAGCAGTACTCCGGCAAAGAAATCAAACGAGGAGATCGCAGCAGAGGTCATTGCCGGAAAGTGGGGGAATGGCACGGAAAGGCAGAACCGTCTGTCTCAGGAGGGATATGATTATTCTGCTATCCAGAGCATCGTGAATAAAAAGCTCTCGCCATCCAAGAAATCCGTGGATGAGATCGCAAGGGAAGTCATTCATGGTGACTGGGGAAATGGTGCTGACAGAAAGAAGAGGATCACTTCTGCCGGATATGATTATTCCGCAGTACAGAAAAGGGTAAATGAACTTCTGAAATAAGGATATGGCTGATGGTCAGTAATGGCTGTCAGCCGTATTTTTTTCCTTTTATGCCAAGGAAAGAAAGGTGAAAGGTGTCGCAGATTGTACTTGCTATTATTGGCTTTCAGAGTGATATATAGACTACCCAAAGAGAAAGGAGTGGCAGAGCTTGGAGATTCAGATAAGGGAAGGAAACAGGGAACAGAAGAGAAAATTAAGAGTCTGTGCTTACTGCCGTGTATCAACGGATGCGGATGAACAGGAAAATTCACTGGAAAACCAGATAAGGCATTATGAAACAGTCATAAAAGCGAACCCGTCTTATGAATATGCCGGAGTTTACAGTGATTTTGCCATATCAGGGTTCAAGGAAAAAAGACCCGGTCTGCAGATGATGCTTGCTGATGCACAAAACGGGAAGATAGACCTTATATTAACAAAATCGGTATCACGTTTTGCAAGAAACACCTCAATCGTTCTGGAAGCTACACGAAAGCTGAAAGAACTGAATGTAGGTGTTTTTTTTGAACTTCAGAATATCAATACGCTGTCAGGGGAAGGGGAGCTGATGCTCACGATACTGGCGGCATTTGCACAGGCAGAAAGTGAGAGCGGAAGCGTTGGTGCAAAGATGGTGTACCAGAGAAAGTACGAGGCAGGGATCCCCGTGCAGTACCTTGAGCGGTCTTTCGGATTTAAGAAGGATGAGCGGGGAGTCTATATTGCAGATGAAGAGGAAGCGGTATGGGTAAGAAAAATTTATGATATGGCAGCACAGGGATATACCCTTGCAGCTATTAAACGTTACCTGAATGAAAATAATGTAAAAACGGTGAGTGGTGCAAAATGGCTTGATAGCACGGTGCTTCGTATTTTGGAAAATGAAATCTACAAAGGCGATTACATCATGCATAAGTATTTTGTGAATGAAGAAAGAAAACTGGTCAGGAACAGGGGAGAAGTGGATGCGTGGTACATCGAAGATGACCATGAAGCCATTGTTTCCCCCGAACTCTGGCAGAAAGCACAGGACGCACTGGAAGCAAAGCGGGATTATCTTGCGGAAGGCTCGGTGATCGAAGAGTTCACGGAAGAAAATTATCCATACATGAACAAGATCTTCTGTGCCAGATGCGGACACCCGCTTTACAAAAGGATCTACAGTAACGGCAACAGGCTGAACTGGGGATGCAGCGGTACAAAACGGTATGGGAAGTCCTTCTGTGAAGGAATAAACATTCCGGACGGAGTCCTGCGCGGGGCATGGCATTTCGATGAAAATATGTATATAGGGGAAAAACAGACAGATAAGGGTACAAAGGAATTCACCTATCTGAAGGAGAGTTCATGGAAAAGAAGGCATAAGAAGAAAGAGCCGGAAGCAATACCGGAAAATACGGAAGAAGCATATCCGTACAGAAAGAAGATATTCTGCGGACTCTGCGGAAGCAGACTGGTCCGCCATGTAAATCCGAAAAGCCATAAGGTCATATGGATATGCAACGGGGCCAAACGAAAAGGAGTGGCATTCTGCAGGGGGACAAGGATACCTGATTCCGTTATCAGGGGATGGGGAGAAATCAAAAAAGATATTTATATTCAGAGAAAGGATGATAAGAATGGCAAGAAGCGTTACAGTTATACCAGCAAGAAACCGACAGCGTGAAACAGGACGCAGGGCGGTACAGGAAAAGAAGATAAGGGTGGCAGCCTACTGCCGTGTTTCCACGGATCAGGAAGACCAGCTCCACAGCTTTGAAGCACAGGTCGATTATTACACCAAATATATCAATGACCATGAAAATTATGAAATGGCGGGCATCTATGCGGATGAGGGTATTTCAGGAACCAACACAAAGAAAAGGGAACAGTTCAAAAGAATGATCGCAGACTGCGAAGGCGGTAAGATAGACCTTGTCATTACAAAGTCCATCAGCCGTTTTGCCAGAAACACGCAGGACTGTCTGGCATATTCCAGAAAGCTGAAGAACCTCGGAATCGGTATCATATTTGAAAAGGAAAACATCAACACGCTGGATTCCACGGGCGAGCTTCTGTTCACCATCTTAAGTTCTCTTGCGCAGGATGAATCGAGAAACATTTCAGAAAACTGTAAATGGGGCATCCGCACGAAATTCAAGAACGGTGAGATGCATCTCAACACATTCAAGTTCCTTGGATACGACAAGGATGAGAACGGGAAGCTGGTCATCAATAAGGAACAGGCAAAAACGGTAAGACGCATCTACAGGGATTTCCTTATCGGCATCAATCCGGCACAGATTGCGAAGGAACTGACGGAAGAGAAGGTTCCGGGATGCAATGGACAGACGAAATGGTATCCAAGCACAATCGTAGGTATCCTGAAACAGGAAAAGCATATGGGCGATGCGCTTCTGCAGAAGACTTATACGGCTGATTTCCTTACCAAGCGTCAGGTGAAAAATAACGGGGAAATCGCACAGGTCTATGTTAAGGACAGCCATAAGGGAATCATAGATAAGCAGACATGGAATGCGGTGCAGGAAGAATTTGAACGCAGGGAACAGTTCATGAAAGACCACGGAACGGACAGGTACAGTTACGGTGCGGACTGCATGCCGTTCTGCGAGAAGGTATTCTGCGGTGAGTGCGGGAGCCTGTTCACGAGACATTCATGGAGATCAAGGGGAATCGTACAGTGGCAGTGCAAGAACCACAGGAAAGACGGGAAAGTGGCATGCACGAATGCCTACGTTGATAATGCAGACCTGGAAAAGGGATTTGTAAAAGCATTCAACAGACTGGTCACGGACAGGGATAAGCATATGGAAAGATGGGATCAGATGAAGACAGACGGCAGTCCGATTGAAAAGATACGGGCAGAGCAGATGATGGAAGCCACAGAGAATGAACCGCTTACCAGATTTGTCCCGGAGATCGCACAGCTTGTTCTCTGTGAAGTGACGGTGCTTGGCGCAAAAAAATATGAGTTCTTCTTTCAGGAAGGCAGCAGGGTAAAGGTTTCCGTGTAGATCACCCGGAAACCCCGCTGTCATGAAGTCCAAACAGCTCCATCTGGCTGCTTTCACCGTCCGCATCCCCAGGTTCAGGAATGTCGGACGGTTCTTCTTCCATGTCCTTTTTATGCGGAAGTTTATGGGTATAAAGTTTATCCCAGGTAAGCGGATTCCGGCTTTTTTTGTTGTAGTATATCAGTATGGCTTCCGCAAATCCGAGTGAGCCGGAACGCCTGTCCTTTGCAGTGCGGGCGAGTTCCTTGATGGATATCCTTCCGAGCTTTTCCTTAAATACATCATCTTTTATGGCATCACCGTAAGCATTCAGGAAACGCGCCAGCCCGTTCATCATGTTTGCACTGAAGGACTGGGATGCCCCTTCCCATGTGGCTGCAATGAGACGGATGACATGGTCGAGCATATGATAGCCGTATTTGTCGTGGATGTTTTCCAGGGTTGCGACAGCGCAGATACCGCCTGGTGTCGTGGTGGATGCGATGGTAAGGTCATAGGATTCCACTAGGTCACGGATGATGAGCTGTTTGTCATTGCCGGCCTCTATGTTTGCCATGAATATCTCATAAGGAAGCAGGGGCTTTACATATTTCATCTGGTTTGCAAAGATATCCGCTTCATGTTCATATCCGAGGTCATCGTATACCATGCACCACACGGGTGTCTCCCGGGATCCTGAAACGAGGGCAACGATCTCAATGGTGTGCTGTCCGTTGAATACATAGTTGATGCCGTTTCTCCGGCTGACCTTTACGGGATTTATCTGGTACAGGTCAAAGTTGGCGGCAGCACGCTGGACATGGTGCTGTGAGAGGTTGCGCTGGTATTCCTGGTTGGATACGAGATTCCTGATAGGAATCTGTTCAAAGTGTACTTTTGGGACGAACTGCATCAGGTCAATGGCCTGTGGCGTTTGTCCGGCTGTCTGTTCTTCTGTCATCTGGATCATCCTCCTCAAGCTGCGAAAGCAGTCTGGTTATTTTTCTTGTTAGGTTTAACAGCTGCATCTTCACTTCACGCCTTGCATTAACTGAGGTGGAAGGAAAATCTGTAAGTTCCATGGTCCTTGATATGGTCTTTGACCATGAAGGTATCGTAAATTTAAGGCTTTCGAGTTCCGCATCCGGGTCAGTGGCGGGCATCTGCTTTATTCCGGCTTCGGCACTTTCCTTTTCCCGTTTTATCCTTCTTGAGTCCGGTTTTCCGGTGGGAAGCCTCTGCCACCTGAGTTCGTGCCGGAGCTGGGAGTATCCGATGCGGTCTATAGATCCGCTGTCCAAGAGCCTTTTCAGTCCGTTGATATCTTCAATGGGAAGACGGGAGAGTTCTATGATATTTTCATGGGATACACGGAGTTTCCCGTTTAATATCTTTTCTGCGATCTCCGGGCTTTTCCGTTTCAGGTCATCGACCGCACGGGCATAAATATCATATTTTGTCACGGTGGAAAAACCAAAATTAAATTCATTGCCTATGATGGTGGCAATATCCGTCTTACGAACATATTTCTGTGACACCTGTCCGTCTGCATTCAGTTCCGTGCCAGGATGTTTTTTCATGAATTCATCACTGGCGGTATTCATATCCGCACGGAACAGTCTGCCTATCAGGTATTTTTTGTATTCCCCGGTAAGGTCTTTACGTTTGAGCTGTTCATGGCAGATAAAAGAGACTGCCTTATCACGGCTTTCAAACATCATGCGCCGGATGTTGAAATGGATATCCCATTTTGTACAGATCTTATACCGCAGACGGCCGTCAAGTATGATACCGTTCCATACGCATACAGGCTCCTGACATCCGTGGTCAAAAATGTTTTCTTCGAGTTCTTCCAGGTACTTTTCTTCCCTTGGCTGTATCAGCTCATCAAATTCCGGATCCGTCTGAAGTTCCGGGACTGGTCTGTTGTTCATACTGATTCCTCCGTTCGGGTCATATCATCTACAAGCACGCATTCATTCATGGAAAAGCTGGCCAGGCATTCTTTTGGATTCAGTGCACCGTAGATACGGTAGCTGTGGTTGTCCTCAAGATGTATGCCTGTATGCCGTAATGCCTGTAAAAGCTCCGTACTGTATAATTCGTAACAGTAACGGCTGTCGGCTTTACTGTAGCGCACACGGTGGGCAAGGTAATCCTTACGCACACTTTTCCTTATAGCGATTATGCTGTCCTGTGGGTTTACAAGCAGCTGGATATACTCCGGGTCACCGAGCATATGGAGCGTGAGTTTGTGTATGCGTATCCTGTTTTTCTTTAAGTCAATGCATAGGACCGGCTTCAAAGAGGTTTCTCTGTTCATAATGCTGTTCCTCCTTTTCTGGATGTTCTGTTTTTTCTTCTTCCGGTTCAGCGGTATTGTTTTCGGAGATGCCGAACACCGCATAACCGTCAAACATGTTGACCTGTAAACTGCTCTGGTGTTCCTCGACAGGCACACCGAACTGGTTCTGCCATTCTTCCGGATAGCTTGGCGTGCGGGACGCTTTTATCTTTCCGTCTTCCTTCTCCTCACGCACGAAGATCTCAGGCGTGGTGAGGTCAAAGACAAAGAGCAGTTCATTGTCTGACCGTATCAGCTTCCCAAGCAGTTTATAGCGGTAGGATGAATTCCATCCCATAAGCGACACGACCTTGGCAAAAAAGATACGGCAGGTGATCTGTCTGGGAGAGCGTTTTGCCGTTGCGGAACACCACCGGAAGGAATCCTTCTCATCCTCCTGGCATGGACGCACCGCCAGTTTCTTTTCATCCGGGTTTACGAGTATCTGCACGAAATCCGTATCCGGGAGCTTTTTTATGCAGGCGGTGTTTACGGATACCTTGCTGGAATTAAAAGTAAAGGACGGTTCATAGGTATGGGCAAAGAACTCGCCTCGGACGACCTGATACCCGTCATAGCTGAAAGCATCATCCTCGGTCACGGGAATGGTATTCTTTTCATCGTTTGTCTGTATGTTCATCTGTGTTCTCCTTCATATCTGACATGATCTGTTTAATATTCTTTTCGATGTCATTTTTACTGGTGACCTGTATATCAGTGTCGTTGTATGTTACCGGGGCATGGGAGGTATCCGGGTCTTTACGTCCGGTGAATCCGGCAAGTTCCTCTGCCTGTGCGTGGCTGTAATAATTGCTTCCGAATGTGTCTGCCCAGTCAGGCGGATAGGCCCGGACATTTCTCTGCTGGTTGTCCGTAAAGGGTTTTACGGCCGGATCTGCATCCGGTGCACCGACCATGTCATTGGGGATGAATATCTCCGGTTCGGAAAGGTTGAAGAGCAGTACGGCATCATTCCCACTGCCACGTTTTACCCCCGTGATGCGGTAACGGCAGTCATCGTTCCAGCCGAGGAGGGAATAGAGCGTGGGAAGAAATGCAGTCCCGCTGATTTCACGTGGAGAGTTTTTGCCGTCTTTCTTTTTAGACCACTGCATGGCATTCCGGCAGTCTTTCCCCGCATTCCTTACGGCAAAGACCAGTTTCTTTGGATGTATGAGCAGTTCCACAAGCGTGCTGTCAAGTTTGCGGACGGCAGGAGCGGAAAAGCGGATATCTCCCTGGCTGAAGGTAACGGTTATACGGTCCGTGCTGTCAAAAAACTGTGAGCGTGCGATCTCATATCCACGCAGGTCAAATTCACCGGATTTTACTTCCACATGACCGGAAGACGGGCCGGACTGTTCCGTGCCGTCATAAACACTGGAAGATGCATTCATGTAATCCGTTTCCTTAAATCCCGCCCATCTGGGGTTGATGGATACAAACCCTTTCAGGACACCTCCCGGAATGACCTTCAGCTGCGGAAGAATCCCTTTGTTCCCATACTTGGCATTGCTGATCAGTCTCTGGACCGCAATAAAGTCATCCCTTGATATGATGGCTTCGTGATGGTCGCGCTTCCGGTACTGGGGACGGTTCTGCATATTCTTCTTTGATTTGTGGTTAAGATAATTCGGAGTGTAGGTCTTATGTGCAAGGACATCACCGCAGTGCCTCTCATTCTGCAGTATCTGAAGGATGGAACCGGGAGACCATACGGTGTTCCCCTTTTTGGTCTCACAGCCGAGTTCCGTCAGGGTATCGGCAATCTCCTGACAGGTGCATCCGTTTAAGTACATCATAAATATGAGTTTTACGATCTTTGCTTCCCCTTCATTAATAATGAGGTTTCCGTCTTCATCATGGTCATATCCGAGGAGTATCGGTGTAAGGAAGATCCCCCTGCGGAAACGCATCTCAATGGATGCATTCATGATCTCGCTCTTGGTATGGCTTTCTTCCTGTGCAAGTGTGGCCATGAAGGAAAGCACCATCTCACTTTTGGGGTCAAAGGTGTTGAGCCTTTCCGTTTCAAAGAAAACACCGACAGGATGGGGGAGGGCGAGAAGCTCCCTGACATAACCGATGCAGTCCACCACATTCCTGGCAAAACGTGATACGCTCTTGGTCACGATAAGATCTATCTGACCTTTTTTGCAGTCTTCAATCATCAGCTTGAACTGGTCACGGTGCTGGAGTGAGGTGCCGGAGATGCCTTCATCCGCATAGATCTGCACCAGTTTCCAGTTCGGACTCTTACTGATGACATCATGGTAATGATTCTTTTGCAGTTCATATGAGGATGTCTGTCTCGGATCATCCGTTGACACCCTTGCATATACGGCAACACGCTGTTCGTTTTCCACTGCAAATATATCTTCCTGCGGAAGGGCAGGAATCACGTCAAGTTCATCCGGGTTGATACCTTTATAACGTTCCCTTATCTTACTTTTCTGGTCGGCAACTGAGCCGGCTTTCTGCTCGTTTTCGTTCATGACTTACCACCTTTATTTCTGTGCTGGATTTTATTATAAAATTTTCATGCTGAAATAAAATAGACTATACGGACAGCCATATCCCTATAGTCTATTTCAAAGAAAATTTATTTGTGTGAAAATAGTGTGCCTTTATCTGTGCCTGTCACTGGAAGTAAGCTCCCAGCCGTTTTTGTGCATGGTTTCAAGGCTTGCCTTTATAAGTTCATAGATGAATCTTTTCTCATTTTCCGAGCAGTCCTCCATGAGCATATCGATGTCTGTCTGGTATGCAGCCGGATTGTTCATCTGCACTCCGGCAAGCAGTTCATCCACGGTAATGCCGAGGGCATTTACGATACGGATGACAGATTCCAGGCTTGCTTTCCTTTTTGCATTTTCAATATGGCTTATGTAGGAGACGGAAAGGTCGGTCATTTCCGCAAGCTGCGCCTGTGAAATATGATTCTGTTCCCTTACTTCCTTGATACGGTATCCTATCTGCCTGTGGTTGACAGATATCTGCGTCTGATTCATAGATTGTACCTCCTGTTTTCTTTTTCTTACGCAAGGTAAATTATCCATCAACAAGTGCAAAAAAGTTGTGTAATTTAATAAAGTGTAATGGAGTAAAAGGAAAACAGGGGGATGGGAAAGTGCGAAATATGTCGAACGATTTTTGTTGAAGGATACTGATGCAGATGGTATGCTTATAACTGAAACAAGACGATATAAGAATGATGGAAACAAGGAAAAGCAAGGTTCTGTCATGATACAAAACTGAACTGCATAAATCTGCCGTTCATATTTTTTTACCCAGATACTCCACTCAACTAGAGTAAATTACGAAAGAGATATGGTTCTAATAATTCTTCTGCGTAACGGTTACAATATGTATATCGTACAGATAGAAGAGAGGTGTAATTTACTTGCGTACAGAGGAGTACATACCAAAGAGGGTAAAAGAATTATGCAGCAAGCATAAAGTCTCTAAATACAGACTTGCACAGCTCACGGATATGTCGCAGACAGCGTTGGCAAATATAATGAATAAGAAGAGCATACCTACAGTACCGACCTTGGAAAGAATCTGTGATGCATTCGGAATTTCAATCGCACAGTTCTTTGCCGGAGATGGTATGCGGCCTGACCTGACGGATGAGCAAGGTGAATTATTGGAGATATGGGATGACTTAAATGCGGATGAACGCAGAATACTGATGAACTTCGTAAGGACGCTGAAGAAGTAAGGGGAAGCAGTTTGATTGTATCTGACAAGGCTGGCTTCCCTTTTTCTATGCATTCCTGTGACCACGGAAAGTGATGAGGATGTATATGAGAGTACAGGATGAGGAATTCAAAACAATGATCTACGATCTGATGAACGGACATTATGATCTGGATAAATTTGATTGTGAGGAAAGCAGTGTGGTAGAGAATGAATTTGAAGAAGGCAGATACTGTGAAAAACTCTACAGTGAAATGCTTGCAGCCTATGGAAGGATATGCCAGAGACTGCATGAGCAGTCCGGTGAGGACAGGGACGTGGAAATCATAATAAACAATCTGCTGGATATGGGCAGATACCAGAGCATGAAGATGTTTAGTTATGGAGCATTCTTTACTGAAAAACAGAATCAGCAGTAAGACGGAAGACAAAAAATAGTGTGGCTACGATTTGACAGCCACGCTATTTTTTGTTACAAATATAGTGGTGTTATACGATGCGTATAACAGAGAGACGCAAAAATGGTTTTGCGTGATTATACAAATCTCAAGAATAAGCAAATCTGGGGTGTTCAAAGGGGGTATATCCCCTAGTGGGCTATCCCCCTTAGCGTTGTATGCTGACTATCCCTTTATAATAAGAAGTTATGCCATCTATAAAAGACAGGGTAAAGCCCCAGACGGGTGTGCACATAGCAATAATAGGAATGACATTATTCGGCGTGCTGCGAAGGCTTACAGGGTCATATATGGCATCAGGTATAATGGCTATATCTGTGATCGTACTTTACGGAGTTATGACCGGGATGGCGAGTTCAACTGTAAGAGCCATGATAATGATGGTGATATCTGTGATCGGTCAGGTAAAGGGGCGAAGCCCTGATATGCTTACATCCGCGGGAACCGCGTCAGTCATACAGGCGATGATTGATCCGGGTATCATCCTTGATGCCGGATTTCAGTTGTCTTTTGCCGCAGTGCTGGGGATGGCGGTGCCTGGAGCACTTATGAAAAAGCTTATTCCAGCTAAGAATAAGGTAGTCAGCACACTTGTAATGAATCTGGCGATAACACTTGCCACCGGACCGCTTGTTATATTCTATTATTACCAGTTTCCGCTGTATTCGATCTTTCTGAATCTGCTCATAGTGCCATTGGTTTCTGTGATAATATTCGTGAGTATCGTCGTGATTGCGGCTATGCTTATTTTCCCCGGGATACTACAGGGCAATGAGATGGCGGTGGGCATAGGAGCGTTTCCTGTGAAGCTGATACTTGCAATATACAGGCAGCTTTGCAAATGGGCGATGAAGCTTCCATTTTACAGTATAAATACAGGCCATGTGTCGGTTATGATGATCGTAGTATTTTATATGGCTATGGTTGGAGTGTTGATCCTGCTTGTAAGAGCAAAGAGCGCAGACTGCGCCAGGATGAGGAGGCGGATGGTCTGTCTGTGCGCTGCTGTGATCATGACCTTGTGCTGCGTGTGTTACGAAGCAGCTTCATTTGACCGGGAGTTCAGAGTTGTATTTATGGATGTTGGTCAGGGAGACGGCATACTTATAAGGGCTGGCATGGGAGTAAATATATTGATAGATGGGGGCTCGTCGAGTAGCAATAAGGTTGGTGAGTACGTGATGGTGCCTGTTCTAAAGTTTTATGGTGCAGCTCATGTAGATTATGCATTTGTGACACACGGAGATAAGGATCATGTGTCCGGTATCCAATATCTTCTAAGCGATACGAACTCCGGTATCAGAATAGATAATCTTGTGGTTCCGATGTATGGTGATATTGAAAATATGGGTGAACTGCTTGAGCTGGCAGAGAAAAGAGGCGTAAATATCATATATATGGACGGCGGTTCTCAAATGTCCTGTGGCAAGGATGCAGCTAAGGTGTGGTTAAATTTCTTGCATCCGTCCGAAAAAACTGATATAAAAGATGCAAATGATCTTTCTGCGGTTATCCGTCTGGAGTATCGAGGGTACAGTGTTTTATTTACGGGAGACCTGGGAGAAGATGGAGAACGGGAGCTTATCTCGGAGGGCGGTGATCTGAGTGCTGATGTGTTGAAGGTCGGACATCACGGCAGCAGATATTCTACGAGTGGGGAGTTCCTGAGAGTAGTCGACCCGGATCTTGCGATCATATCGGCGGGGGAGAATAACCGATATGGTCATCCGCACGGGGAGACACTGGAGCGTTTGGATGCCTGTGGAGCTGATGTAATGAGTACCATAGACTATGGAGCTATATGTGTAGAGATAACGGATGGTGGAATTTCGGTAACCGGATACAGATGATCAGGGAGTTATGAGAATAAGAATTCTGAAAGGAGAACAGGGGAAGGAAGAAACGACTATGATGTGGAAAGGAAGATGAGTATGACAAAAAAACTAAAATTACTGCTGGAATTTGTAATGCTGACACTTGGCGCAGTTATAGCTGCATTTGCTATCGAAGAATTTCTCGTGCCGAACACCATACTTGACGGAGGAGTCATCGGTATAGGTATCATGATCAATAATCTCACAGAAGTGTCCCTGAGTATTCTGACGATCGTTCTTAATGTTCCGTTTCTTATAATAGGTTCAAGACAGCTTGGTAAGATGTTCATGGTGAAGTCCGGTTATTCCATGGCTGTATTCTCAGTATTTGTGGAGATATTCAAACCCCTTGAAAATGCAACCTCAGAGACCATACTTGCGGTGTGCTTCGGCGGTGTGATACTTGGACTTGGAGTTGGTATCATCATCAAGTTCGGCGGGTGCTTGGATGGAACGGAGACCGTGGCCATCATGCTGAACAAGAAAAAAGACTGGCCGGTTGGAAGAGTTGTTCTGGGCATGAATCTGATCATATATTCTATTGCGGGAATGCTCTTTGGTCTGGACAGGGCGATGTACAGTCTTCTTACATACTTTATAACATCAAAGGTGCTTGATATGGTTGAGACCGGTCTTGAGCAGGCGAAGGCAGCCATGATCATAACTGATGATGCCAGAGAGGTGGCAGACAAGATATACAAGAAGCTTGGAAGAACAGTTACCATCATGCAGGGCAAGGGAATGATAAGCGGTAACAAGACAGTGCTCTACTGTGTTATCACGAGATTTGAGATCGGTGAGCTGAAGAACATCATCAATTCCATAGATACCTCCGCATTTGTCACAGTTACGGATGTGGCGGAGATCATAGGAAACCACATCAAGGACAATGAGTACAAGGAGATCCTTGAGAAGATAGAGGAGAAGGAAGAACCGCTCACAAAGCTTCCTGAGCATGAGAGTATGACGGACTTTGATGGCCTGGAGCATACTGGAAAAATAGATTAGAAAAAGCCTGTGACATATACCGGCAGATAACTGCTGTATATGTCACAGGCTTTTCTTTATTGATATATGTTTTAGACTGTAGTCAATATATTACTGGATACTGTCTACAAATGCCTTGTGGATCCTGTAGTCGCTGTCAAGCTCAGGGTGGAAGGAGAGGGCAAACTGGTTGCCGTACTTAACCGCCACGATCTTGTCATCAACTGTTGCAAGGACATCAACCTCAGGTGAAGCCTCAGCCACATAAGGTGCACGGATGAAAGTCATAGGAACCTCACCGATACCTTTAAGCTCGGCCTCTGTGTGGAAGCTTCCAAGCTGTCTTCCGTAGGCATTTCTCTTTACTGTGACAGGGAGAGTGCCAAGGTGTACAGTGTCATCACCTTCGATGTGCTGTGCCAGAAGAATAAGTCCTGCACATGTGGCAAGAACCGGCATGCCACCCTCGATCTGAGACTTTATAGTGTCGAACATGTCGCTGTCTCTGAGAAGCTTTCCCTGGACTGTGCTCTCACCGCCAGGAAGGATCAGGGCGTCATAAGGCTTGTTCAGATCTCCGGCATTTCTAAGTTCTAAGCATGATACGCCGAGCTCGGAAAGTACATGCTCATGCTCTGCGAAAGCTCCCTGTACTGCCAATACACCAACCTGCATATTACTTACCCCTTTCTGCCATGAGGATTGCGATCTCCTGCTCGTTGATACCAACCATAGCTTCACCAAGTCCCTCTGAAAGCTTTGCAACGAGATCAGCGTCATTGTAGTTTGTTGTTGCCTGAACGATGGCAGCAGCACGCTTAGCAGGGTCTCCTGACTTGAAGATACCTGAACCTACGAATACACCCTCAGCACCGAGCTGCATCATGAGAGCTGCGTCGGCAGGAGTAGCAACACCGCCGGCTGCGAAGTTTACAACTGGGAGACGGTGATTCTCATGTACGTACTGAACGAGATCGTAAGGAACCTCAAGCTTCTTAGCTGCCTCATACAGCTCATCTGTTCTCATGCTGACGATCTCAGCGATCTGGCTGTTCATCTTTCTCATATGTCTTACGGCCTGAACGATATCACCTGTACCAGGCTCGCCCTTAGTTCTGATCATTGAAGCACCCTCGTTGATTCTTCTGAGGGCCTCGCCGAGATCCTTGGCACCACATACAAAAGGAACCTTGAACTGTCTCTTGTCGATATGGTATACGTCATCTGCTGGTGAGAGAACCTCGCTCTCGTCGATGTAATCGATCTCGATGGCCTGAAGGATCTGAGCCTCTGCGAAATGTCCGATACGGCACTTAGCCATAACAGGGATTGATACAGCGTTCTGGATTCCCTTGATCATCTGTGGGTCACTCATACGTGATACACCACCTGCAGCTCTGATATCTGCTGGGATTCTCTCAAGTGCCATAACTGCACAAGCGCCGGCAGCCTCAGCGATCTTAGCCTGCTCAGGTGTTGTAACGTCCATGATAACTCCGCCCTTAAGCATCTGGGCAAGTTCCTTATTTAACTTATATCTTTCTGTTGTCTCCATGTTGAACCTCCGTTATAATTAGATTTGTGTTTATTGGAGTGAGTGTACATAAACTCACAATCTGTAGGTGATTATAAAACCAAAGTGACATTATAGAAATAATCAATATGTGATTATAAAAACAGGTCAGATAACCTCTGATATTATCAAAATACATAGAAAAACAGGTCAGATTTGCCACATAAGATATAATTATGGTAGAAACTGGTACTGTATTTTGAAAATCATATTGTGAGACATAAGCTTGATGAAGGAGAAACGTAATGGCTGCAACAAAGAAAAAAGAAAAAAAGAACGCGATGGCGGTCATAAACCAACATATAAAGACGGGGGAGTTTGCCAAGATATATCTTCTGTATGGGGAGGAGAGGTATCTCGTGAACCAGTACAGGGATAAGCTGCTGTCGGCTCTGACTGATAAGGACGATAATCTGAATTTTATGAAATTTGCCGGAAATGGGATCGATACATCTGAGCTTCTTGCATTCTGCAACGAGATGCCATTTTTTGCGGACAGAAGAGTTGTCCTTGTGGAGAACAGTGGTCTGTTCAAGAGCAGCAACGAGGATTTTGCAAAGAAGCTGGTGGAGATAGAGGATACATCAGTTGCCATATTTGTAGAGATGGATGTGGACACCAGGTATAAGCTGTTCAAGGCTGTGGACAAGAATGGAGAGGCTCTGGATTTTGCGACCCCTGATGAGAAGATGATGGTCACGTGGGTGAAGTCACTGTTCCGTGCCGATGGTGTTGCCACCACAGACACGGCGATATACAAGATAATCGAAGCTGCTAACATGGATATGAACTGTATCAAGAATGAGGTTGACAAGATGATAAGCTACGCCGGAGACACGAAGCAGGTCAGCGAGCATGATGTGGATCTTCTGTGCAGTCAGGATGCGGAGAGCAAGGTGTATCAGATGATAGACTTCATCATTGCAAAGCAGAAGGAGAAGGCTTGCAGTATGTATCACGATCTTCTTGAGAATAAGGAATCGGCGATCATGATAAACGCATGTATCATGAGACAGTTCAACAAGCTTCTTCTGGTAAAGATGGCATTATCAGATGGCGCGCAGGACGCCAGCCTGGCGAAGATCGCAGGATGCCCGGTGTGGGCGGTGAAGAATTACAAGGCTCAGTGCAGGGGCTACAGCATGGCACAGCTTAAAGACATAGTGGAGAACTGTCAGGACATGGACTACAAGCTCAAGACCGGACAGGTTATGGATAACGCGGCGATGGAGGTCATGATCGTGGAGCTGTGTGAGATGCAGTAGGAGACTGGTGATGATATTAGATATTGAGGCAAAAAAATAACCACTGTGAAAACAGTGGTTATTTTTTATATAACTATGATTGGTTTAAATATATGCAGCCGTTTAATATATCCAAATCCTTGTGTCAAAGTTATGTAGTTATCAGCCAGATGCTTAAGCCATCTTGTTAACTGCAACTGCAAGACGTGATACCTTACGAGCAGCGTTGTTCTTGTGGTAGATGCCCTTTGAAGCAGCCTTGTTGATCTCTGATGTAGCAACAACAAGTGCCTGCTGAGCAGCAGCCTTATCACCAGCAGCGATAGCAGCCTCAACCTTCTTGATAACTGTCTTAACCTTAGACCTGATCATCTTGTTTCTAAGTGTCTTCTTCTCGATAACATTGATTCTCTTCTTTGCAGATTTGATATTAGCCAAAATTCTTACCTCCATAAAATCTAATTAAATATAATAAGGTTTTACATTAAAACCGGACACGGACAATTCAATGTAAACATACTCACATATAATAGATGAAACGCAATTCGTTGTCAAGACTAAAAAACAAAAAAATGCGCATTTTCGCAGATTATTTTCATGTTGTTTCCTAAGAAAAATGAAGTAAAACAACATGTTACTTTCCTTTACATAAAAAGGGGTAAATGGTATCATATATGCAGTGGGTCTTAATGATCCATACATATTATAATACAGGAAAAGCAGAGAAATATACAGATGTTTAAATATAGATTTTTTCAGGTGATAATGGCACTTTCGCTGGTCTTGCTGATCATCTCCACGGCGATAATGTGTTCGTTCAACGTTTGCAGGGTTGCGGAGAAGAGCTACAAGCCGAGTAATAGCGGCACGATAAGTTCAGTCATGAATAACGGACAGACTGAGGAATTATCAGAATTTGATGCGTGGGTGGAATACAGTATCGTGCTGGATGCTCTGGATGGGGACAGCGAGCAGGAGTACAGGCTTGGCAACGTATATCTGTCCACTGAGAATGTGATGAGGCTTGAACAGCTTGCAGACATCAAATCCAAGGCAAGCAATGGTGTGTTCATATCCATTGTGCTTCTGGTGGCATGCTTTGTAGTCATAAGGAGAAGGAGACTGTATGAGTGTGTTGTATGGGGCGGCGCTGCAGGCGTTATAATAGGAATAATCAGCTTCATAGCCATGGCGGTATCTGGTAGCGGAATCATGTATGGCATAAGAAGAATGGTGTTTGGAGAAAGCTATGCGGAGCTTTTTCCGGGACACGATGTCCTGCCGGATATAATACCGGCCGGTACGGGAACGAAGGTTCTTTGGGTGTATGTTGGAACGATATTTGTTGGACTTGTGGTTACTATCATAGTCAGGGTTATAAGCTATAAGAAATCACGTCCACACAAATTCAGATAGAAGGTTACATAATGGGAGGTAGTTATGAGAAAAAGAATCGAGGAGTGGATAAACTGGGTGCTCTATGATGAGCTCATTGCCAGCAAGATCAATGCGCCAAAGCATTTGCTGGGAATCCATGATTATGGTGAAGGTCAGATAATCGTTGTGTACAAGCCGGGGGCGATCAGGGTAGAGGTTACATCGCGCACAGGTAAGAAGATACACACCATGGAACAGATGACAAATGAAGGACTGTTCGCCATTTATTTTGATAAGAAGGAGTACGATGGCAACAAGTACAATGTTGTCACCACATATGAGGATGGCACCATTATAAACAGTGCAGATCCATATTCATTTGAATCGCTTATCACGGATTTTGACACATACCTTTTTGCGGAGGGCAGACATTACAATATATATGAGAAGCTTGGCGCACACCCTATGACTATAGACGGTGTACGTGGAACCTACTTTGCAGTGTGGGCTCCTCATGCAAGACGTGTCAGTGTAGTCGGTGATTTCAATCTCTGGGATGGTAATGTAAATCCTATGCAGATCACGGCGAATGAGGGAATATACGAACTGTTCCTGCCGGGCGTGGAGCCGGGCGCTGTGTACAAGTATCAGATCATGACCAGATATGGTGAGATACTGTACAAAGCTGATCCATATGGCAACCAGTGTCAGATGAGACCGGAAAATGCCTCAGTGGTTGCAGACATAAGCAGCTATAAGTGGAAGGATACATCATGGATGAAGGATAGAAGCAAGATCAGCCGTACTGACAGAATGCGCATGCCTATGTCCATATACGAGATGCATCTCGGCTCATGGCACAAGAAGGTTGAGGATGACGATGCAGGCTTCTACACATACAGGGAGCTCGCTCCTATGGTGGCAGACTATCTCAATGAGATGGGATATACGCACGTAGAGCTCATGGGTATATCAGAGTATCCATTTGACGGCTCATGGGGCTACCAGGTTACAAATTACTACGCACCGACCAGCAGATATGGCGATGCCGTAGATTTTATGTATTTTGTTGATTACATGCACAGCAAGGGAATCAGTGTTATCCTAGACTGGGTGCCAGCACACTTTCCTAGGGATGCGCACGGACTTGGACGTTTTGATGGGATGCCTCTCTATGAGCATCCGGATCCAAGAAGAGGAGAGCATCCTGACTGGGGCACATATATATTTGACTATGGCCGCAATGAGGTGGCAAACTTCCTCACGGCAAATGCTCTGTTCTGGGTCGAGAAGTTCCATATAGACGGACTCCGCGTGGATGCTGTGGCATCCATGTTGTATCTCGACTATGGCAAGCAGGATGGACAGTGGCTGCCAAATGAACATGGTGGAAACGAGAACCTTGAGGCAATAGCACTTATGCAGAATATAAACAGCATCATGGAGGAGAGAAATCCGGGGGCATATCTAATAGCAGAGGAGTCAACAGCGTGGGCAGGTGTAACTGCTCCGGCATCCATGGACGGACTTGGTTTCCTGTTCAAGTGGAATATGGGATGGATGAATGACTTCCTTGAGTATATGCAGATGGATCCATATTTCAGACAGAACAACCAGAACATGCTGACTTTCAGTCTTTCGTATGCGTATGCTGAGAACTATGTTCTCGTCATATCCCATGACGAGGTAGTTCATCTCAAGCGTTCAATGATAGAAAAGATGCCTGGCAGCGAGGAGGACAAATTCGCAAATCTCAGAACTGCGTACGGATTCATGTATGGACATCCGGGCAAGAAGCTGCTCTTTATGGGGCAGGAATTTGCACAGCCTAGAGAGTGGAGTGAGGCGAGAAGCCTTGACTGGTTCGTCTTAGACAATCCGCTCAATCAGGGCATGGAGAGGTATGTCAAAGCGCTCAATAAGCTTTACAATACCAATGATGCGATGTATGCGAATGACACAGATCCAATGGGATTTGAGTGGACAGATTGCGATCACCCAGACATGAGCATACTTTCATTTGTAAGACGAGGCTCAACTCCGAAGAAGCAGCTGCTTTTCGTATGTAACTTCACTCCGGTTGAGAGAGATAATTACAGTATACCGGTTCCGTGCTACACGACATACAAGGAGATACTCAACTCAGATGATGTACAGTTTGGCGGAAAGGGCAGACTCAACGGCAAGCCGGTCAAGGCAGTGGACAAGAAGAATGCCAGAACTCCTTACAGTATAGACATCACGGTTCCGCCACTCTCAACAGTTGTGTTTGAGTACGATTACACGGATATGACACCTGAGCTTGAGAAGAAGGAAGCTGAGGCCAAGGCTGCTGCAAAGAAGCGTGTGGACGCAGCAAAGAGAAAGGCTGCAGCGGCACAGAAGAAGGCTGAGGAGATAAAGAAGGATGCCGAGAAGAAAGCGGCTGAGCTGAAGAAAGAGGCGGAGAAGAAGGCAGATGAGCTGAAAAAGGAAGCCGAGAAGAAGACTGCTGAGTTGAAAAAGGAGGCATCTGAGATCTCAGAAGAGGTAAAGGATGATATAGCAGATATAGAAAAGTCAGTGGTGGCTGTTGCTGATGACATCAAGAAAGATATAAAAGCACGCAAAAAATAAACTTGCAATATGAGACAACAGGTCATATAATGTCAGTGTAAGTGCAAAGGGGCACAGAACGATATCGTTCTGTGCCCCTTTTTTGTACATCAGGCGGGTGACGATCTTCCTGATCGTAAGAATCCGGGTAGTTTTTAAGGAGGAAGCAGTATGAAGACAGGAAAAGTAAAATGGTTTAATGCAAAGAAAGGCTACGGCTTTATATGTGATGAGGATGGAGCAGATGTATTTGTACATTTCTCAGCACTGAATATGGAGGGCTTCAAGGTTCTTGAAGAGGGAGATACAGTAGAGTATGAGGTTGTGGACGGTGAAAAGGGTCCACAGGCGGCAAATGTGACAAAACTGTAAATACAATGCGGTATATGTCAAAACAGCCATATATTTAAAGCGAATACATGTTGAATTAGGAGAACATCCCCGGGTTATGATTACAGATGATCAGGGGATGTTTTTTATGAGCAACGAATTGGAGCATGCTATTGCGTAGAACTGAGATGAATATCTACAAGGCCTCGTGTTACATAAATACAAGAATATTATAGATGTCGCCATATGCTAAAATTGTATGTCTGCTATAATAAAAACAACACATATTTAAAAATCATCTTGACGGCTGGCGATGATAAAATGTAGAATACACATATATGGTGAAACATGTTTCATGCATTTGTTGTTGCTGATAAACAGTTAAATAAACAGGCACGTATTTATTTTAGATTATAAGGGGGATATGTACCATGAAGAGATTTGATGTTGTGGCACTTGGAGAACTGCTCATAGACTTTACACAGAACGGGCTCAGCGGCCAGGGCAATATGATGATGGAGGCCAATCCAGGCGGAGCACCATGTAATGTTCTCGCTATGCTGCAGAAGCTTGGCAAGAAGACTGCATTTGTTGGAAAAGTAGGGGATGATTTCCTTGGAAAAATGCTTGCCGGTGTTGTGGCTGATGCCGGGATCAACACTGACAATCTGAAGTTTGACAGGGATGTACACACAACACTTGCATTTGTGCATACATACGAGGACGGAGACAGAGACTTTTCATTTTACAGGAATCCGGGAGCGGATATTATGTTAAGCGCAGATGAGGTGGATGAGAGTATCATAAAGGATGCCAGGCTGTTCCATTTCGGATCACTCTCACTGACATATGAAGTGTCACGTGCTGCAACACAGAAGGCTGTGGCTGCTGCAAAGGAGTCTGGATGCATTGTCACATTTGACCCGAACCTCAGGGAGCCTCTGTGGAAGACGCTGGACGAGGCCCATGATCAGATTGACTGGGGTATGAGACAGTGTGATGTGCTCAAGATATCAGATAATGAGATACAGTGGTTCACAGGAAGAGAGGATTTTGACGAGGGTATAAAGATACTTCAGGACACATACAATATACCTTTGATACTTCTCTCCATGGGAAGAGATGGAAGCAGTGCATACTACGGGGATGTAGTCGCTGAGGCAAAGCCGTTTATCCAGGAGAATACTATAGAGACCACAGGCGCCGGGGACACTTTCTGTGCATGCGTGCTGAATTATGTACTTGATAATGGACTTGAAGATCTTGACACTGATAAGCTTACAGAGATGCTTGTATTCGCAAATGCTGCTGCATCGATCATCACAACACGCAAGGGAGCACTCAAGGTTATGCCGGAGAGATCCGAGGTTGAGAAGCTCATTGCCGAGAGACAGTAATAGATAAAAATACGGCAACAGATTAAAACAGGTTGTGTACGGTAATGATACAGATTATGTAAATAAAATGAGAATGATAAGTTAATTGACTATAGTCAGAAAAGGAGAAGATAAATGGCAGGTTCAAAGACAGTGAAAAAGACTGCAGAATATACAAAGAGATTTGATGAGAGATATGACGAGCTCAAGTGGCTCTACTGCGAGCTCTATAACAACAATATGGAGGCATTTGACTGGCTGTGCGATTCTCTGTATGGTTATTATCAGGAGAGAAATGCTGATCTCAAGAAGCTGGACAGAAGCCGTGTCAAGAATCCGGACTGGTATAAGCAGAATGATCTGTTAGGTATGATGATGTACACAAATGCATTCGCGGGAACACTGAAGGGTGTAAAAGAAAAGCTTCCATATGTGAAGTCATGTGGTGTGAATTATCTTCATTTTATGCCGCTGCTGGAAAGCCCTAAGGGCAGAGATGACGGCGGATATGCTGTTGCGGATTTCAGAAAGGTAAAGCCTGAGCTTGGAACCATGGAGGATCTGGAGAACCTCACTGCAGAGTGTCACAGACAGGGTATAAGCTGCTGTCTGGATTTCGTAATGAACCATACAAGTGAGGATCATGAGTGGGCAAGGGCAGCGAGAAATGGAGATCCTGTTGCAAGATCCAGATATTTCTTCTATGATGATTGGTTCGTTCCTAACATATATGAGGAGACTGTGCCTGAGGTATTCCCAACTACGGCGCCTGGTAACTTCACATGGATAAATGACTGCAATCAGGTGGTCATGACTACATTTTACCCATACCAGTGGGATCTGAACTATGCAAATCCTATGGTGTTCAACGACATGGTCGGCAACATGCTCTATATGGCAAACCGAGGTATAGATGTCATCAGACTCGACGCTGTTCCGTATATATGGAAGCAGATAGGCACAAACTGCCGTAACCTTCCACAGGTTCACACTCTTGTCCGTATGATGAGGATAATCAGTGAGATAGTATGTCCGGGAGTCCTTCTTCTAGGAGAGGTCGTTATGGAGCCTTCCAAGGTAGTTCCATACTTTGGAACAGTTGACAAGCCAGAGTGCCATATGCTCTACAACGTGACAACCATGGCATCCACGTGGAATACGATAGCCACGAAGAATGTAGGACTCTTAAAGCGCCAGATGGATCAGGTGTGTGCACTTCCAAAGGATTATGTGTTCCTGAATTACCTCAGATGCCACGATGATATCGGCTGGGGACTTGACTATGACTGGCTGGCACAGTTCGGCATAGATGAGGTGGCACACAAGAAGTTCCTGAATGATTATTTCACAGGAAAGGGATACAACAGTGATTCCAGAGGTGAGCTCTATAACGATGATCCTAGACTCGGAGATGCCCGTCTGTGTGGAACAACAGCATCCCTGTCAGGCCTTGAGGCCGGCCAGTACGAGGCAAATGCAGACAAGATCGACCAGGCCATTGCCTGTGATCTCATGCTTCATGGATACCTGCTGGCACAGAGCGGAATCCCGGTTCTGTACAGCGGTGATGAGATAGGACAGACAAACGATTATACTTATAAGAATGATCCGGACAAATGTGCGGACAGCAGATATCTGCACAGAGGAAACTTCCCATGGGACAAGGTTGAAAATAAAGATCCTGTAGCCATGAAGATATTTGACGCGCTGCGCCACATGGAGGATATAAGAGCATCGCATGATGTATTTTCATGTAATGCAAATGTCTACACCATAGAGACAGGATGTGCAAGCGTCCTCGGAATAGTGAGGGAATATGCAGGACATGAGCTGAGGGCATTTTTCAACTTCAGCAACATGGATCAGCTCATCTGGACTATGCCTGAGGATCAGGCTGACATATATACCGATCTCATATCAGGCAAGACACTCCGCGAGCTTGGAGCAGTCATGCCTAGATATGGATGCTGGTGGTTCTACAGATAGTTATTCGGAATCTTTTTTATAGAACATAAGAAGAGTATTTTTGATAGAAGGCTTAAAGACTGTGTTATGGTCATAGCCTTCTATTTTTTCGTAGGTTAGGTTTAAGCCAGAATAATTTCTCTCTTGTAAATCATTGTAGAAATCCTCGATAGAAGATATGAAGTTTTTATCCTCATCTGCACCTACGGTTACATAGACATTAGCATTTAGAGTCTGTGTTCTGTTGTAATATTCTTCTTCGTACGTAGACATGAATTTGCCGTCAGTATTTGCCCACATGGAAGGACTGCCAATATAATAATTTGTAAATGTATTCTTTCCTATAGTGTCATTATGAAACAGAGCGTAGTAAGCCCAGTATCCACCCAGGGAATGTCCTGTGAGAGTCATATTTTCAGGGTTTACAGAGTATATTTCTTCCAGGTAAGGAATCAGGTTATCTACAATAAAATGCAGGAATGAATCAGGGTTAGTCTGGAGATCTCTTTTTCTGATGACATCATAATTGTAAGTGTTTGGATACCCTATGCTGACAAGGATAACGTCCTGTATCTGGCCAGATGTCATAAGAGGTCTGAGTTCAGGGTGATCACTGAGTCTCCAGACTCCATCGGTCATAACAACCATTGGATATGAGCTTGCTTCGTTATAATCAGGTGGAAGAGATATATGGACAACAAAAGTGTCATCTATCTCAGCATCATAAATGGATAATTCGTTGATATAGTCTGCACAGGCGGGATCAAGAGTTGTCACCTCGTTATAATACATGTGCTCGGGAGAGAGTTTTCCCATGGTTATGCTGGCACGTTCCTCTGGAAGTAAAACTGTTGGAGTTGGCGCTTCTGTAGTAAGCTCCTCAGTTGTGATTTCTTTGACTGAGGTTTCACTTGTTGTTGCTTCTTTGATTGACGTATCTTCGGATGAAGAATAGCTGGTGACCGATTGGGTGACAGTAGAGCCATTCTTAGATGCTGACGAGTGCTGACACCCGGTGACAACTAATATAATAGCTATGCTGAATGTGGTCAAAATTGTTAATTCCTTTTTCATAAAAGGCCTCCTTTGATTGTATTTAGTAATTATCATATAAGTGAGAAATACTATAAAAACAATATCACAGGAGTTGCATTATGACCTGTCAGCAATGGTTAAACCTTGTCGGGGCGGATTTGCAGGAGAAGGTAATTTTGTTTATTTTTTAATGATACATTGCTACACTCTAAGGTTATGTCAGGCGCTATGTTATAATGAGAAAATGGTAGAAATTCTGTGTAAATTTTATACCAAAGTGACTGCTGCCCGGCAGGAGTAGTATCTGAACAGTCAAAACAGATCCATTCGCCGTCAGGAATGCTTGTTATCGAATAATCGGATATATTTAATCCGGAAATTTCTTGTTTTGTGATCATTCGTCCAAATGTGTAATTAAAGCATGAAATTTCATTATTGAACTTATCAATATTTATAAAATCATTTGATCTGTAACCGAATAAGCAGTTATTTGGTTTTTCATCAGTGGATTTAATTTCCATTAGTTTATCCCAGCTTTGACTGCAACATTCTCTTGTAAATTTTGGAATCAGAACATTATTTTTCGCGGTATCGAGGCTTGTGAAAACCCTGGAATAACCGGCAATACACATGTTGTTGATCTTAACGATTCTGTAGTTGAGCATAGATCCCCCATCTGCTGTGACCCTTAATACAATCCGGGTGAAATTATGGAGACCGGACTTGTTATTTCGAACATAAGTTGGAGAGTTTCCATGAAAGCGTGTGAAAGCCTTCGTGAAGCTTTCGGGTGTGTCATATCCGTATTCAAGTGCAATATCAGTCACCGTGCGGTTGGATGAAATGAGTTCTTCTCCAGCCAGGGAAAGCCGGCGGTTTCTGATATATTCCCCTATAGTATATCCCGTGATTAGATGAAATACTTTTCTGAAGTTGTCGGGAGAGGAGTAAGCCTGCCTGGCTATTGTATTTTGGTCCAATACTTCACCGTCAATAAGGTGAGTCTCAATATAATCAATTGCGTTAATAAGTCCTTCGGTCCAATTCAAATGGTTTTCTACCTCCATGTAATGTATGTATATCACTATAGCACATATTTGTAGTAAATTGTTATAATGGACATATGAAAGTCATATCGGTTTGTTAATATGCAGGTCAAGGAGGTGATGATGTATTGGATCAGTCAGGATTCACCAGAGAGATATGAAAAGCCGCGGATCGTGTTTCTGATAGTCTGTATATGGTATGATATAAAAAATATTTATCTAAAAGAAACCAAATGCGGAAAATCCCCCACTACATTAGTTAAGGAGGTAGGAGAGTTGGCCGGTCAAAAGAATAACAATGTGAATGACGGTTTAAACAGACATTTTGAAGAAGTCTATAAAAGACAAAACGTAGCGTGACCCTGTATCTGATATCAAAGTGCAAGGGATTTGATGATATAAATGATGTGCTGCAGGAAATGTATATGGAGTATTTCAGGACTATACAAAAGAAGGGGATTGAGTATGTTGATGACGAGGAAGCATTTCTGATAGCGCTGTGCAAAAGGAAGCTGTCGGTCGAGTTCGGTGATCTTGGAGTTTATGATGACCATCTTGATGTGAAAGTTGACAATGATGGCACATGGAGATTTGAATGGGAGCTAGGTGGAGATATCACTTCCGTGACAAGAGAGACACATACAGTCCTTGAAGATACAGGGGCTGTAGTCACCAAATGTGAGGTTTCCCAGATATCCATCAGGGCAGTGCTCGATATAAGCGGTGCAAAAAATATGACCTCAGACAAAAAATACGCGGTCCTTTCCGGTGTAAAGCTGAAAGACGGAACAATGCTTACAGATATTGTTGAATCGGGAAACGAAAATACAAACACATCTGGCGAATATGAACTTCTGTTTACCACAGACCGCATATTGGATGTAAGCCAGGTAGACAGCCTGCTGTTCTGGAAAACAACAACCGAAGATGGTGAGGATGTGCAATACACTCTCAATGATTTCTACGAGATGCCATTTAACTGATATTTTCCTTTTGTGTATACAACCAGAAAATACATATGGCGCAATATGCAACAATAAGCAGTTTAGAACTAAAAAAAATAATAAGATAGGATGTTCTAAGAAATTAGTTTTAATTATCTATAACAACAGAAAATCCGTATATTGCAATATGCAACAATCGGTAGTGCAGATTGCCGATTTTCGACGGTCACAAGCTGGTGCGGAGATCCGCACCGCCCTTATCGCGGTCGGAGCCCCATGCTTATGTGACCTTAGTCGAAATGAGAGCAATCAAACGTGATTGTGCATATGCACTATACGGATTTTCGTCCGTCATACAACTTAATTCTTAGAACATCTATACAGCAGATCCTCCCAACGGCGGTCAACCTCCTGCTGATACTGAACGAGAAGGTGCTCGTTCTCAGGCTTGAACAGGTGCTTGAATCTGCCCTGCGTTCTCAGGAAGTCCTCGATAGGAAGCTTCTTCTTAGGAGAGTAGGAGAGGATCCATTTGCCCTCGATAACCTCGAACAGAGGCCAGTAGCATGTCTCAACTGCCAGCTTGCAGATGTCCATGATCTTCTCTGTAGGGTATCTCCATCCTCTAGGACATGGTGACATGACGTTGAGGAAAGCTGCGCCAGGTGTATATATGGCCTTCTCAGCCTTCTCATAGAGATCACGCATGTTGCCGAGAAGAGTAGATTGTCCAACATATGGGATGTCGTGGGCAGCCATGACCTGTGCCAGATCCTTTCTGTTCTGCATCTTACCATTTGACTGTGAGCCTACCGGTGTGGTTGTGGTGTCAGCATACATAGGAGTAGCTGATGAACGCTGGATACCGGTGTTCATGTATGCTCCGTTGTCATAGCACACATATACCATGTCATGTCCACGCTCCATGGCACCTGACAGTGACTGAAGTCCGATGTCATAAGTTCCGCCATCACCGCCAAATGTGATGAATTTATATGTGTCATCTATCTTGCCTTTTTTCTTCAGAACGTTGTACGCTGTCTCAACACCGGAGAGGGTAGCGCCTGCGTTCTCAAATGCATTGTGTATGTAGCTGTCCTCGTATGCTGTGTAAGGATACATGAAGGTTGAAACCTCAAGACATCCTGTGGCGTTACCGATGACCGCCTTGTCGCCCTCGTGAAGGGCGCGGAGTACAGTTCTGACAGTGATCGTACCACCGCAGCCTGCACACATTCTATGACCTGGAGCAAGACGCTCAGGCTTGTTCATTACTTCTTTAAAATTATATGCCATTTCATCTTACCTCCTACTGTCTAAGTCCTATGTACTGATACTGAGGAATCTCAGCACCGTTCTCTATCATGTCTTCAAGCTGTGCAAATACGCCCTTGGCGCTGTCCACAGTGTAGTCACGTCCGCCGAGACCGTAGATGTAGCTGACAGCCTTTGTGGTTGCCTGAATGTCATACAGGTGCTCCTTGACCTCTGCTGAGAGAGGACCGCCGCCTGCTCTGAATCCTTCCGATCTGTCAAGGATTGCCACAGCCTTGGTGTGGGCGAGAGCCTTTGCAATCTCCTCACCAGGGAATGGTCTGAACACTCTGATCTTCAAGAGTCCGACCTTCTTGCCTTCGTTTCTCAGCTCATCTATAGCTTCCTTTGTTGTTCCGGCAGCAGAACCGATCATAACGATGGCGTAGTCAGCGTCGTCAAGTCTGTACTCCTCAAAGAATCCGTAGTGACGGCCTGTCATCTCCTCGAATTCCTTTGCAACGTCAAGAATAACCTGCTTTGCATTCTTCATGGCAGTGTTCTGAGCCATCTTAGTCTCCATATAGTAAGGAGATGTGGCGTAAGGACCGACAGCCATAGGCATCTCAGGATTTAACAGATACTGCTCAGGGGTGTATTCACCTACAAACTTCTTTACGAGATCATCCTCGATGAGGGTGATGTTTTCAACGGCATGGCTTGTGATGAAACCATCCTGACATATCATGATAGGAAGTCTGACATCCTTGTGCTCAGATATTCTGTATGCCTGAACAAAGTTGTCATATGCCTCCTGGTTGTTCTCTGCGTATATCTGAAGCCAGCCTGTATCACGTGCGCCCATACTGTCTGAGTGGTCACAGTTGATGTTGATAGGGCCGGAGAGTGCTCTGTTTACAAGTGCGAGGGCAAGTGGAAGACGATTGGACGCTGCCACATAGAGCTCCTCCCACATGAGAGCCATACCACATGATGATGTGGCTGTGAGTGTACGGCAGGCCGGAGCCCCTGCGTTCGGAGCAAGGATGTGTTGTGGTGGGGGGGCCCCGCCCGCCGGCAGCCTCTGCGCCGATCGCTGCACTCATGGCACTGTGCTCACTCTCTACCGGTATAAATTCTGTATCGATCTCTCCATTGGAGATAAATGTTGAAACGAACTGAGGTATCTCAGTTGAAGGTGTTATAGGAAATGCAGGCATAACATCCGGATTGATCTGCTTTATAGCATGTGCCACAGCCTCATTTCCTGAAAGGCGTTCTCTTATAGCCATTTATTTGCCCTCCTTCATAGTGATTGCTCCGAATTTGCACTGGTATGCGCATATACCGCAGCCCTTGCAGTGCTCCAGGTCAAATGCGAGACGCTTGCCTGATACGACCGGAATGCATGAATCCGGACAGACAGGTGCGCACAGAAGACAGTGTACGCATTTGCTCTCGTCTAGGACAGGTGTTGAAGTCCTCCACTCACCTGTGTTAAATGCCTTGGATGTGCCACCGCCGTATACGTGGTTTCCAGGTGTGAGCTCTGTCCATTTGCTATTGTCATGTATCTTGCTTATATCTGTTCTCATTACTTCATTACCTCCCTGAAGGCGAGCTTTAATGCTTCCATGTTGCCCTCGATAACCTCTGGTTTCTTGGCAAATTTGTGCTGATATGACTGTCTCATATCTTCGAGGAAAGGTCCCTCCTCCATTATTCCGCTGACAGCAACGATGGCTGCAAGCATAGGAGAGTTAGGAAAATTCTTGCCGAGAGTCTTCATGGAGATCTCCTTGGCATCAAGTGTGTATACCCTGCCCTTGTAACCCTTGAGCAGTGGACGGACCTCGTCCGGAGTCTTAGGTGTATTTATAATGATGGCGCCATCCTCGGCGAGACCTGCAGTCACATGTACAGGTTCGATCAGAGATTCGTCAACTACAACCACATACTGTGGATCGTAAATGTTGGAATGTACTCTGATAGGTTCACTGCTGATCCTGTTGTAGGCAGTGATAGGTGCGCCCATTCTCTCTGGACCATACTCAGGGAATCCCTGAACATATTTACCTGTTTTGAATGCCACATCTGCGAGGAGCAGGGCAGCAGTCTTGGCACCCTGACCACCACGTCCGTGCCATCTGATTTCGATAGTATCTTTCACTTTCACATCTCCTGTCAAAAATTTCTCATTAAGTTCCGTTTATTAGGAAAAATAATCCTTTTGATTATACCATTTATAGATAATAAGTAAAGAATAAAATTAAGGAAATAAGTCGAAAAACAAAAAAATTTAACGCGGATAACAGAAATACCTAAAAATGTTGGATTTAACGATGGGATAAGTTATCTGAAAACTATAAAAAAGCATTTGGAATCATAAAATTTATTATATGCTGACGACAAAGTGGATACAGTTCTGTCCATCCACCGTCTGATTGTCCAACAGTATTTCACCATGGTACTTGGATGTGAGCTGTTTCAGCTTGTAAAGTCCGATACCTCTGGAATAAGCTCCATCCTTCAGAGGCTTGGTCGAGTAGCCCTTTGCGAAGAAGTTCTTGCGCATTTCCGCGGTGAGCTGCGATCCGGCATTGAAGGTTTCCACGGTGGTAGTCTTGCCGTCAGAGTCTATGATGACTTTTATCATACCTCCGTCTTCAGTTGCGTCAAATGCATTGTCCACCAGAATGCTCATGACATCCAGAAGCTCAAATTCCGCTGCCTTGGATGTGAGTGTGGAATTTTTGACATCTATATCCAGATTGATATTATGCTCCTGCGCAAGGTTCATCTTGCTGAACAGAAAACCTGCGATCAGTTTCATGTTGATCCTCAGAAGATACGAATTCTTGATGACATGGTCATTGCAGGAGGTATCCAGCTCATTTGAAAGGGCAGCAGCGAGGGAATCATAATCAGTGTAACTGATCGGCAGCATGCTGATGGCCTGAAGCTCATTGTTGTAGTCATGCTGTCTCATGCGCACCTGATCTATCAGATCCTCTATAATAGGAAGATACTGTTCATATGACTGTAGTTGCTTCCGGGATTCTCTGAGGCTCATATAGTTCTTGTACATTCCCGAGTATAAAATGAGGATAAGTATGACTATAAACAGGAAAGTCATAAATATATTCATGAAGTCCTTAGGGGATATACGCTGGTATAAAACCATAGATACCATGAGGGCAAATACTGCGAGTATTATATTCCTGGATACCTGATTTTTCACTATAAGAGCATCGTACAGCTTATCCATATGTCCGAATTTGTATAAAAGTATAGCTATGATGAAAGCCATGGCTTCGGTTATATATGTTGAAGTGTTGGTGAATGGATTGTCCGTAAACTGCATGATGACAACCATCTGGATGAGGTTCAGTATAGTCATGATGATAAGTGTAATTGCGTATCCCGTTATGATCTTCATCGGCGGATATCGGAATACCAGAGAGTAGAATACAAAGCAGTATATGTATGTTATCAGTGTGAATATTAACATGGAGTCTGTAACTGTGGCAATCAGAGAGACTGGTAAAGTCAGCAGAAGCAAAGGTGGAAGTCTCTTTGCTATCTGGGAAAATTTTACATTATATATCGCCATCAAGAATACTAAAAATACAAAGGTATCAAACAGTATCTTGGAAAGAAAATCAAAATATGCAGCCATTATCTGTTCTCCTGGTAAGTTTCTATAATAGTTTTGTATTTGCGCCCGACCGGTATGGATTCTTGAGCCAGTTTCAGCGTTATAAGTGAATTGGATCTGTCGTAGCTCTGTATGTAGTCGGGATTGAAGTAATAGCTTTTGTGGCATCTGACCAGAGGTACATCACCAGCAGCCTGCAAAATTGACTCGAAGGTCGGGTTGGTGACGATAAAATCGCCGTCGGATGTGAAAATGTGCTTGTGGTGGCCGGATGCACATACATAAATTATTTCATCCATGCTTATATGGAAAAGTATTCCCTGGATATCCTTTACGCGGATCCTTGATGTCTGGTCGTCAGGCTGTGTGAGCACCGAGTTGATCCCTCCTACGACATCGATTCTGTCATAAGGCTTTGAGAAATAATACTGGCAATGATACTTGTTGATGACATCAAGGTTTGGAACGGTGATGTCGGTGATGAAGATGACAGGTGTGTCATTGTATTTGGGAATTCTTCGGAGATAACCACATACATCCAATCCGGTCTTTCCTCCACCGAGATCAATGTCCAGTAAAAAGATATCAATATCAAATGAATCTATTATTGTTATGGCATCGTTGTAAGTTGATGCAGTGTTGACAACAGCGTCTGCGTACTCTTCTTCAATTATATGTTTTAAGCCGGTAAGCTGGATATTGTCATCCTCAACAATCAGAAAATTCATAATCAAACACTCCTGTGAAAAATTGATAGATAAACAAAACTCTTAAATTATTAACATATCAGGAACATTCTATCATACAAATGGGAATTTCTACAATAGGTATAATTAAAGTATATGTGTGTTGTACACGAAAATTTATGTCGTTCAGGTTGTTATACGCGTCGTTTGTGTCGATTTTTGCCAAAACTATTGGAAAAATTATACAAATAGTATAGTGTATGTAACAGAGGATAATTAACTCTGAGGGGAGATTGATTATATAGTGTCAGATAGGATGTATCAGGTACAGGTATTTCGGTTAAGGGTATCTGTACAGTATATTCAATTTGATGCATAGGATCTGCCATATGTGCCTGAGCATGTATGGCAGATTTTTTGCGTTAAGCTGTAATATAATACTATTTAAAATTTGAAAATAATATGGTATGATGTAGAGAAACATGGGGTTTTGTATACATCTGTGTGCAATTCCATAAATGACAAAAAGCTATTACCAGGAGGAAGAGTATGATTAAATTATTTGACAACGGTGCTTATCTGTTACATGGTACAGAGCTGGTTGAGGATAATGCTGAGGCAGGTGCGGTTCTCGCATCAAAGCTTGGCAGTGCTCCATCAAAGGAAGAGGCATCAAAGAACACACTTGCTTACGGAATATTGGCTAAGCATAACACATCTGACAATATGGAGAATCTTAAGATCAAATTCGATAAGATGACTTCACATGATATAACATTTGTAGGAATCATCCAGACAGCAAGAGCATCAGGTCTTAAGGAGTTCCCTATACCATATGTACTTACAAACTGTCACAACTCACTGTGTGCCGTAGGTGGAACCATCAATGAGGATGACCATATGTTTGGCCTCTCATGTGCGAAGAAGTATGGCGGCGTGTATGTACCACCTCATCAGGCGGTCATCCATCAGTTTGCAAGAGAGATGCTGGCAGAGTGTGGCGCCATGATACTTGGATCAGACTCACATACACGTTACGGTGCTCTTGGTACTATGGCTATTGGAGAGGGCGGCGGTGAGCTCGCAAAGCAGCTCCTGTGTAAGACATACGATGTTGCAAAGCCGGGCGTTATCGCAATCTATCTCGACGGAGAGGTACAGAAGGGGGTTGGTCCTCAGGATGTGGCACTTGCCATCATCGGAGCAACATTTGGCTGCGGATATGTCAAGAATAAGGTCATGGAGTTCGTTGGTCCTGGTGTTGACAAGCTCTCAGCAGATTTCCGTATCGGTATTGATGTTATGACAACAGAGACAACATGTCTGTCATCAATATGGAAGACAGATGACAAGATAAAGGATTGGTATGACATTCACGGAAGAAGTGAGGCATACAAGGAGATGAATCCTGGCGATGTGGCTTACTATGACGGAGTCGTATATGTAGATCTGTCAACAGTTAAGCCAATGATAGCTATGCCATTCCACCCAAGCAACACATACACCATCGACGAGCTGAATGCAAACCTCATGGATATCCTTGATGATGTTGAGAAGCGTGCACTTGTAAGCCTTGACGGCAAGGTCGACTTTACACTCAAGGATAAGGTAAGAGATGGCAAGCTGTATGTTGAGCAGGGAATCATCGCCGGATGTGCCGGTGGTGGATATGAGAATATCTGCGATGCGGCTGATATCCTCAGAGGCAAGAGCATAGGCGCTGACGAGTTCACACTGTCAGTATATCCTGCAAGTACACCTATATATATGCAGCTTGCAAAGAACGGTGTTCTGGCTGATCTCATCGAGACAGGTTCCATCGTTAAGACAGCATTTTGTGGACCTTGCTTTGGTGCCGGTGATACACCTGCCAACAATGCATTCTCCATCAGACATTCAACAAGAAACTTCCCTAACAGAGAGGGCTCAAAGATACAGAATGGTCAGATCTCATCTGTTGCGCTTATGGATGCGCGTTCTATCGCAGCAACTGCAGCCAACAAGGGCTATCTGACATCAGCAACAGACCTTGCAGATATAGAGTACACACATCCAAAGTATTTCTTCGACAAGGCTATATACGACAGAAGAGTTTACAATGGTGTTGGAAAGGCTGATCCTTCGGTTGAGATCAAGTTTGGTCCAAACATCAAGGACTGGCCTGAGATGGTTCCTCTTACAGACAACCTTCTCCTCAAGGTGGCATCAGTTATACATGATCCTGTAACAACAACAGATGAGCTTATCCCATCAGGAGAGACTTCATCATACAGATCAAATCCTCTTGGACTTGCAGAGTTCACTCTGTCAAGAAAGGATCCTGAGTACGTTGGAAGAGCGAAGGCTATCCAGGCTGTAGAGAAGGTTCGTGAGGCAGGTGAGTGCATGGGTAAGGCATTCCCAGAGGTCAAGGAAGTTATGCATGCCATCAAGGAGAAGTTTGAGGACGTATGCGGAAGCAACACAGGTGTTGGAAGTACCATTTATGCTGTTAAGCCGGGTGACGGTTCAGCCCGTGAGCAGGCTGCATCATGCCAGAAGGTTCTCGGTGGATGGGCAAACATTGCAAAGGAATACGCTACAAAGAGATACAGATCAAACCTTATCAACTGGGGTATGCTTCCATTTGTCATCGATAAGGATTTTGACTTTGACAATGACGACTATGTATTCATCCCGGGAATCAAGGATGCGGTGAAGAACAAGACAGAGGTCATCAAGGCATATGTTGTGAACAAGGATTTTGCTGAGATAGAGCTGAGACTTGGAGAACTCACAGACGATGAGAGACAGATCATAACAGATGGCTGCCTCATCAATTACTACAAGTACAACTAAATGATATATATGGTGCCGAGTGCGCCATGTATGTACATTTGAATATAATGTATATACGACGATATAACAGGCATCATCATGGGCGCTTTAGTGCGGCTTGGTGGTGCCTGTTGCTTTCATATAGCCAGTGTGATCATGATGTGATAATCCACGATGTCAAAAAGAAACGGATTTACAACATGGCGGGTTTATGAAGACAAAAATAAAATACAGGAGGTATTTACAATGGGAAAATCAGAGCTGGAAAAGATGCACACATGTGAGCTTTATCTTCCGGGCGATGAGGATATCGCCAGAGAGCAGATAAAGTGTCTGGACAGATTATATGACTTCAATATGACCAGACCAACAGAGATGGTCAAGCGTCAGCAGATGCTCAAGGAGATGTTTGAGGAGATAGGAGACAACTGCTATATAGAGCCACCACTCCATGCAAACTGGGGCGGCAAATTTGTTCACTGGGGCAGCAATATATATGCGAATTTCAACCTTACAATGGTGGATGACACACATATTTACGTTGGTGACTACACCATGTTTGGACCAAATGTAACTCTGGCAACAGCGGGACATCCAATAAATCCTGAGCTCAGAAAACAGGGCTATCAGTACAATGCACCTATAACAATAGGCAAGAACTGCTGGATAGGTGCAGGAGTTACGATACTTCCGGGGGTAACTATAGGTGATAACACCGTCATAGGAGCTGGAAGTATGGTTGCCACAGATATCCCATCGAATGTTGTAGCTGTGGGTAATCCGTGTAAGGTACTCAGGGAAGTGAATGAGCGTGATGCAAAATATTATTTCAAGGATCACAGGATTGATTTCTTCCAGTATAACAATGTGAGCAAGAATGACTGATGAGGTATATTCAGTTGAGGATGGAGGGTACATACAGAAGGTGGAAACTGCGAGGGCTCGCTGGCTCCAATGTCTATGGTGAACAGCTATATGATCGTATCGGTAGAAAAGGGCAGGACTGGAAAGGTGCAGATCGTATATCAGTTGAATGATGTTGAGTCAGGAGAGAATATCAAATCTGTGTGGATAGAACTTCCGCAGTGATCATGATGACAGAAAAATACAAATAGTAATTACAAAGACGTGCACGAAAGATTCTTCAAAAAGAACTTTCATGCACGTCTTTTAATATCTGTCTTATTTATTTGTAATAGTCTGATATGTTACTGCTTTGATATGGCAGCAGCTTCAGTGCTCTTGGCAACCTCTACAATAGAAGAGGTGAGACCTGCGATTCCCTGTATCTCTGATGGGATGATGATCTTGGTAGCCTTGCCGTCTGCAGCCTTTGTAAATGCTTCCAGGCTCTTGAGAGTGATGACCTGATTTGTAGGCATTGACTCATTCAGTGCTCTGATACCATCTGCATTTGCCTGCTGTACAGCGAGGATAGCCTGTGCCTGACCTTCGGCTTCCTTGATAGTTGCTTCCTTCTTAGCCTCAGCACGGAGAATCTGAGAAGCCTTCTCAGCCTCGGCCTCAAGGATGACTGACTGCTTGTTACCTTCTGCGATGAGGATGGCTGACTTCTTCTCACCTTCAGCACGGAGGATCTGCTCACGTCTCTCACGCTCTGCCTTCATCTGCTTCTCCATGGCATCCTGAATAGCTGCAGGAGGGATGATGTTCTTGAGCTCTACTCTGTTGACCTTGATTCCCCAAGGATCAGTAGCCTCGTCAAGTGTTGCTCTCATCTTGGTGTTGATGGTCTCTCTTGATGTAAGTGTCTGGTCAAGCTCGAGATCACCGATGATGTTACGAAGTGTGGTAGCTGTCAGGTTCTCGATGGCCATGATAGGATTCTCAACTCCGTAGCTGAAAAGCTTAGGATCTGTGATCTGGAAGAATACGACTGTGTCGATCCTCATTGTTACGTTATCCTTTGTGATAACCGGCTGTGGAGCGAAGTCAACAACCTGCTCCTTGAGTGTAACCTTCTTGGCTACCTTATCGATAACAGGCATCTTCATGTGAAGTCCAACAGACCATGTTGCCTGATATGTTCCAAGTCTCTCAATTACATAAGCGTGTGCCTGTGGCACGATCTTGATCGTACTGCAAATAATAACGATTACGATCAGACATAAAATGATAATAAGTGAAATTCCTGCTCCGTCCATAATAATCTCCTTAATTAAAAATGTGTGTGTCTTAAGCTGATAAGCCCTTAGCTTTATATTGCCGGCTTTCCTGCCTTTTCTACGATTGCTTTGACTCCGGATATCTCGTCGATCACGACCTCGGTTCCGGTTTCAATGGTATCGCCATGTTTGGATCTTGCTGTCCACTCAACTCCGTTGATCAAGACCTGACCGGTGGACTTGAGATTGTCTATGTCAGCAGATACGATAACGTGTTTGCCGATAAGACTTTCTACGTTTGTCTTTACCAGTTGGTTGTCAAGATGCTTCTTGGCAATCGGTCTTGTCGTGAAGAAAAGAATAGTGGTGACAACAAGAAATGCAACGATCTGTAGTGGCAGCGATCCGCTGAAAAAAGCGATGATCATTGCCACCAGGGCTCCTCCACATGCCCAGATGGTTGTAAGCCCAAGCGATATGATCTCAGCAATGAGACATACGGCAAATATGATAAGCCAGGTTGCAATCTCCCAATTCATATAGAACACCTCCCTCGTTTAGGAAATCCTGGTATGCGATAGTTTTCGCATTTGCCCTTGGCTAGTTCTCATTTTACTAAAAAACAGTAGGGTAAACAACATAAATTTTCTGAACATACTATCCCCTAAAGTGCATTATATGCACGAATTATAAAATTTATGAGATTAAATGATAAATGTATGGTTAATTTTGCGTAAGCTGTATTGAACAGGTTTGGAAAAACTAATATAATAAACACATGCTAAAGAATGGGAGAGAAGAAGTTGGCTGTTAATAATAAGAAGAAAAGAATTCTCAACATAAGTCTGGCGGTCATAGGAATAATCGTTGTCGGACTCCTTTTTAATAAGATACTGGAGCAATGGTCGGGATTTCGTGCGATACTTGACAAGATATCGAGTGCATTTGCACCGATCATAGTGGGCGCAGTCATTGCGTTTCTCATGAACCCGATACTTGTTTTTTTCGACAGATTATTTCATACGATATTCCAGGAGAGAGTCATATCGGATAAGAAAAAATTGTTCAAGGTTTCGAGAACTTTGTCGGTTATTTTAACTACCATAGTGTTCCTTGGAATCATAACCGGAATAGTGTGGCTGGTGGTTCCTCAGCTCTACGACAGTATCAAGCAGCTTGTGGGCAACATGGATACCTATTATTCCAACCTTCAGACGATGGTGGAGAATATAAATGAGAAGTTCCAGAAGCTCAATATACCTGAGGATCAGATCAACAAGTATATGAACAATGCATATCTCAAGGTTCAGGATATGCTGAATACCAAGATCATGCCAAATGTGGACAAGATCGTGGTGAATATAGGAAGTGGAGTGTTCTCAGGTCTTAAGTTCCTATACAATTTCCTCATCGGTATTATCGCTTCGATATATGTGATGGCAAACAAGGAATATCTTGCATCTAGGGGAAAGAAGATCATATATGCGGTATTCAAGGTGAAGAATGCAAATACTATCCTTGACGGACTTTTAGAGATGAACAGGATATTTGGTCAGTTTATTAATGGTAAGATACTTGATTCAATTATCATTGGAATGATCATGTTCATAGTTTCAACGATACTCAATCTGCCATATGCGGTTCTGATAAGTGTTATCGTTGGAGTGACAAATGTCATACCGTTCTTCGGACCTATCATAGGAGCTGTGCCATGTTTCTTCATCGTGCTCATTGCAGATCCTATAAAGAGTCTTGTGCTGCTCATTGTTATACTTGTACTGCAGCAGTTTGATGGAAATATCCTCGGACCGAAGATCATCGGAGATACCACAGGACTTTCAAGCTTCTGGGTGCTCACAGCGGTCATAGTTGGCGGCGGTTTGTTCGGATTCTTTGGAATGCTTCTCGGAGTTCCTGTATTTGCCTGCTGTTACATGTACATCAACAGGACATGCACTGCAAAGCTGCAGGAGAAGAATCTTGCGTTCAAGACATCCGAGTATGAGAAGATTCGCAGGATAGATGAGGAGACGGGAGAGCCGATATATATAACTGAGGAAGAAGAGGATATAAGGTTCAAGAAGAAGACGCCGGAGCAGAAGCTTGCGGAGCGTGAGAACAAAAGGAAGCTCAAGCAGAAGCAGCATATGCTTCAGTACCCATCAGATCTTCCAGATGATGAATATGTGAAGTCTGGCACTGCGCATGCAGATGATCAGTCTCAGGATGACGATGATTCAGATGATGATCCTATCAGTATATTTGATAAATTCATGCATGTTATGAAGAGCGTGGCCAGCAGGGCGGACGCTGAAAAGCTTGCAAATAATATAGTAGGAAGTGATGCAGAGCCTGATAAGGAAGCTGACAGCAAAGATGACGCTGAAGAAGTTGGAAATGGTCAGGCAAAACCGGAGAGTGATAAAAAAATTTCCGGGAATCAGGATAAATAAAACATAATATCAGCACGGGGAAAGCAGATGCTGTCCCTGTCTGACAAAAGAGAAAAGAACAGATTTGCTTTTACACAAATCTGTTCTTTTCTGCATCGTATGAATAGTCGATGGATGCGAGCTTACTCTTGATATCATCTGCATTTACACATAGTGAGCTGCAGAGCTCGTCAAGACTTGGATAGTCATCTCTGAGCTTCGTGTTGATGAAGCTGAGAAGCACCATAGGATCCTTTGGAAGTGAAGAGTATTCCATTGTTAAAGTTCCTCCTTGTGGTATATTGGGTCATAATATGCATCGTGTTTATAAATATTATGGTTGAATTAACTGCATAAAATTGGTATATATATAGTTTGTGATATATATCAAAGATACAAATTGAATTTTACAACAGTGATTTAGAAATGGCAATAAGGAGTTAGATATGAGTACAAATACCGGTACGGCAAAGAAAGGAAAGCTATCAGGAAAGGGAAGTAATCTGGCGCTTCAGGCAGGAATCCTGGCGGGAGCCGGAATCGTGTCGAGGATCATCGGCCTTCTGTACAGATCACCTCTGTATCAGATACTTGGAGATGAGGGAAATGGATATTATGGTTCAGCGTATGCAATATACGCCATGGTCATAATGATCGCCACATACAGTATTCCTACAGCAGTGTCGAAGCTTGTTGCCGGTAAGATAGCTATGGGACAGTACAAGAGTGCCAGACGTATATACTACTGTACATTTATATATGTAGTCATAGCGGGTGCTGTGGCGGCACTGATCACGTACTTTGGAGCCGAATGGTTTGTAAGTGACCAGCCAAATGCAGTCTTAAGTCTTAAGATACTTGCCCCTACTATATTTATATCGGGCTTTCTTGCAATATTCAGAGGATATCTGCAGGCATACAACACGATGGTGCCTACATCTATATCACAGATCATAGAGCAGCTTGCAAATGCAGTAGTCAGTATCGTCGCTGCGTATATGCTTGCAAAGCCATTTGCCGCTGGAACAACCGAGCATGCAAAGTATGGTTCTGCCGGAAGTGCCATGGGTACAGGTGCCGGAGTCCTTGGAGGATTGATATTCATACTGTTCGCTTATGCGAGAAGAAGAAAGGGTATCATGGAGTCTGTGAAGAACGATACAAGTCCAGACACCGAATCCTATGGAAAGTTATTCAGAATAATCATTGCCACAGTCACACCTATCGTGGTGGCAGCAGTGGTGTATAACGTGCTCACACCTATAGACATGAAGGTATTCTATGTGGTCATGAAGATGAAGGGCATGGATTCCCTGGAGATGGCAAAGCTGTATGGAATTTACTCAGGACAGTATACAGTTCTCACGAACCTTCCGCTTGCCATAGCAGCTTCAGTTGGAATCGCATATATTCCGGGAATATCCGGTGCGTATGCAAGAAATGACATGCAGAAAACCAATAAACTCCTGAATCAGGCGCTCAGCATGTCCATGCTGGTCACCATACCGTGTGCGGTTGGAATGGGAGTCCTGGCTAAGCCTATAATACAGCTCCTGTTCTCAGGTGCGGATCCGATGGCAGCCAAATGTATGTATCTTGGATTCATATCCATAGTGTTCTTTGCACAGTCAACTGTAACCAACAGTGTGCTTCAGGCCATGGGTAAGGTGATGGCACCGGTTATCAATGCCACCCTTGCACTGGTGATACATGTGGTGGTTCTTGTTGTTATGCTGTACTGCACAGACTGGGCACTTTATGCACTGGTATTTGGTTCGATAGTGAACTCACTGCTCATATGTATATTCAACCAGCGTTCGCTCACAAAGTACAAGACCGGCAAGATGGACAACAGGCGAATATACGTTGCACCTACTATAGCATCTATCTTCATGGGTGTTGTTACGATCATTGTATATGAGTGCTGCAGGAAGCTTCTCGGCAACTGGGTGATCGCGATGTTTGTTGCAGTATTTGTGGCGATCATATTCTATGCGGTGGCTATACTCAAAGCCGGAGGATATACGGAGGAGGAACTTCTCAATATGCCTAAGGGAGGTCTTATTGTGAGGTTTGCGAAGAAGTTCAGACTGATAAAATAAAATGTTTGTATAAAAAATGTTTCCTAAATTTCTCGAATAGGCATATACTTGTACCTGGAGCGTGAAAACGTTTTCACGAGAAAGGTATATTATGGAAAGAGGAAAAAAGAGTAAGACTCTTCTGAAGATATTCATAACAACATTATATCTGAGCGCCTTTACCTTCGGGGGAGGATACGTCATCGTATCTCTTATGAAGAAAAAGTTTGTGGATGAAAACCACTGGATAGAGCAGGACGAAATGCTTGATCTTGTGGCCATAGCCCAGTCGTCACCGGGACCGATCGCGATAAATGGAGCGATAGCGGTGGGCTATAAACTGTGCGGCATGGCAGGGGCACTGGTGGCCATAATCGGAACGATCATACCGCCATTTGTCATCATATCCATCATATCTTACTGTTACAGCGCGTTCAGGACTAACTGGGTGATCAGTGAGATGCTGGAGGGAATGCAGGCCGGTGTAGCTGCGGTTATCGCATCCGTCACATATGATATGGGAGCAGACATAGTAAAGCAGAAGGATGATCTGGAGATATTGATCATGATAGCTGCATTTGTTGCATCCTACATATTGGAGATAAATGTCGTGTTCATAGTAATTGTCTGTGGACTTGTCGGTGTTTGTAGAGGACAGCTTGAGAAAAGAAGAGGGCGTGGGCATAAAAAGACAGAGGATACCTCTGACGGAAATCCTGAAAAACATCCCGACAAAGGGGGGATGGAATAATGATCTATTTGCAGTTATTCCTAAGTTTCTTCCAGATAGGACTCTTCAGTTTCGGAGGAGGTTATGCCGCCATGCCGCTTATACAGGGACAGATAGTGAAGATACATGGGTGGATGACCATGTCAGAGTTCACGGATTTGATCACTATATCCCAGATGACTCCAGGCCCTATAGCGGTCAATTCGGCGACATTTGTGGGACTCCGGGTGGCTGGATATGTCGGCGCGGTGGTTGCCACGCTCGGATGTATACTTCCTTCATGTATCATAGTCACAGTCATAGTAAGACTTTATCTGAAATACCGCAAACAGGACATCCTTCAGGAACTGCTCGGAGGAATAAGACCTGCGGTTGTGGCGATGATCGCGTCAGCGGGAGTTTCGATATTCGTGACGGCGGTCTGGTCTGGGATTGACATGATAAGTATCGCTGGAACTAAGTGGAATCTCGTGGTGATATTTGCGGTAAGTGTTGTTCTGCTTAGAAAATTCAAACTGAATCCTGTGTGGGTGATGCTGCTTTCCGGCGGGATGCAGGTGATCGTGGGGCTTGCTGGCAGATATCTGATCTGAGTAAAAGCATATTATAATTTTAATTAAATTGTAATGTGAAGAACTTTATTATAGTATGTAAAAAGTAGATGTGGTGGGGAGTTTGCATATGAAGAAGAAAATATTGATATGTCTGGTAGTACAACTCATATGCTGGAGCATTATGACGCTGTCTGATTACATGGAAGAAACATATAATGATAGTTATAATCTGGTCGTTGTATTTGCTGTACCCCTGATATGCGTAATTCTGTATATTATATTCAGAAAATGGATATACGATAATCAGATTGTGCGGCTGAAAGATGTCGCCATAATCTGTGCGGCGTGGATGATCAGTGGATTGATACTGGGATTCCTGATCGGTGCTCTGGTTATCAATGAAATGTGGATAGTGCCGCAGGCTACAGGAGGATGGGAGCATCTGCTGAATGGAATCGAATATATGATGTTTGCTATTACGCTTGCGGGAATACCATTTGTGGCGGTGGTATTGATCGAATCGGTTATAGGGATAGTAAAGGTAGTTAGTAAAAAGGATTGAATAATTAAATGCTTCATCTGTGAGAGAATCAGGTGGAGCATTTTTTATGCATGGTGGCTAATGGATTACGCAGGCATATGAATAGTTTATATATCCTATCCCTTGACAAAAAGAGAAAATATGAATATACTTACCGACGATAATTACCTAAAGTAATTATACGAAATAACAATAAAATAATATTTGATAAATTTACAGGAAGGAATGCTATGACAAAGGAAAAGATAAAACAGGTGATGGATGCCTGCTATCAAGCTAAGAGAGTCAGAGATATGATGCCAAAGCTGCCAAATGGAGTCACACCGACTCATATACATTATCTTGATGTGATAACGAGATTTGAGAGGTCTGAGACTGAGGTAAAGGTCAGTGATATAAGTGATGAGCTGGGGCTCCCAAGACCGGGCGTGACAAAGACGATAAAGGATATGGAACGCTTGGGATTTGTGGAAAAGAAGGCTTCAGAGGCGGATGGACGTTTTGTGTATATCAGGAGCACTCAGGCTGGCAGAGATCTGGTTTGCAAATATGTTGATGAGTATTTCACAGGACTGGGGGAGTCTCTTGCCGATATCACAGATGAAGATGCAGATATTATGATAGCGACCATTGAAAAAATTTATGATGTAATGAGCAAAAGGAGTCAGAACATAAGATGAGTGTACAGGATAAAACAGATTTTACACAGGGAAGTATAATTAGAAAAATGCTCCCATTCATGGGGCCGATTCTTGGAGCACTGATACTTCAGGCTGCATATGGTGCGGTTGACCTGCTGGTGGTTGGAAGATTCGGTTCGACGGCGGGGCTTTCAGCCGTATCAACAGGCAGCCAGGTGCTCAATCTGGTTACATTTGTGATAACAGCACTTGCTATGGGGGTCACAGTGCTTATTGCCAGATATATAGGCGAAAAGAACACGGATCAGATAGGAGAGCTTCTTGGAGGTGCCACGACTATATTTGCAATACTTGCGGTGGTGCTGGCAGTTGTCATGGTGACGTTTGCAAGACCTTTGTCCGTGTTGATGCAGGCACCGGCAGAGGCGGTCACTCTTACATCGTCGTACGTGAGGATATGCGGAGGCGGAATATTTTTCATTATGGCCTACAATGTGCTCACCGCGATATTCAGAGGATTTGGAGACAGCAAATCACCTCTTATATTTGTGTTTGTGGCATGTATAGTAAATGTTGTCGGTGACCTTATACTGGTTGCGGGATGTCATCTGGATGCTGCGGGTGCAGCCATAGCAACCGTTGTTGCCCAGGCTATCAGTGTGGTTCTTGCGCTGGCACTGTTAAAGAAGAAAAAGCTTCCATTTAAGATATCAGGAAAAGATTTCAGATTAAACAGACAGTGCAGAAGATTGCTCTCAGTGGGACTTCCGCTGGCGATGCAGGAGTTCCTTACACAGATGTCGTTCCTTGCTCTGTGTGCATTTATCAACAGACTGGGCCTGGAGGCATCATCCGGATATGGAGTTGCCTGCAAGATCGTCAGCTTTGCCATGCTGGTACCAAGCTCGCTTATGCAGTCCATGGCTTCATTTGTATCGCAGAATGTTGGAGCTGGAAAAGAGGACAGAGCGAGAAAAGCGATGCTTACCGGTATGGGCATAGGACTATCTGTAGGCGTGGTGGTATTCATTGGCGTGTGGTTCTTTGGTGACAAATTGACATCGATCTTTACCACTGACGCGGTTGTTATACAGAGGGGCTTCGAGTACCTGAGGGGCTTTGCACCTGAGACTATACTCACCGCGGTGCTGTTCAGCATGATAGGATATTTCAATGGACATGAGAAGTCACTGTGGGTCATGATACAGGGACTTATCCAGACATTGGTCGTTAGACTGCCTCTTGCCTATTACATGAGTATACAGCCGGATGCGAGCCTTACAAATATAGGACTTGCAGCGCCGATAGCCACATGTGTCGGCATCGTGCTCAACGTCATATTCTACATCGTTATGTCAAAGAAGTGGAAAACGGAAAAGACCTGAAAATAATTAAATAAATGCTTGACAAATAAAACAAATGATTATAATACTTTAATCAGAAAATTGTAATCTATATGAAAAGAATTTGAAAAATAAATATTTAGTAAACCCGTTGAAAAGCGGTGACACAAAGCCATATGGGTCTAAGGTCTGAAAACAGAGAACTGTTTCGGACTATGACAGCCGGTTGCAGTATAATTTCCCTGTTGGAACTAGTATGTACAAAGAGGAGTATAATTATATTTATTAAAAGCGACTGGAAGAATATCAGAAGATCTGATTATTCGGACAGGAGAGTCCTTCTTGTGGAGGACAATGATCTGAACAGTGAGATCGCATCGGAGATCATAGGAATGACGGGAGCCAGTGTGGAGATCGTTGAGAATGGCAGGGAGGCTGTGGAGAGGATAGAGAATGCCTCCGAGAACTGGTATGACATAGTGTTTATGGATGTTCAGATGCCGGTCATAAATGGGTATGAGGCCACCGCCGCTATAAGAGCACTGCCTGGAAGAAGAGGCCAGATTCCTATTATAGCCATGACCGCAAATGCATTTGCTGAGGATGTGCAGCTTGCAAAGAACACGGGGATGGATGAACACATAGCGAAACCGCTTGATTTTGAAAAATTGAACACAGTGATGGAGAAATATCTGAACTGATAAAATGTAGCAGCCGGGGGTGACCCCCCGGCTGGCTGCTGTAGTTTTGATCAGAGGCTGCAGGTCAGATCATTTTTTTGTAGCGTGCCATATCGGTCTTACTTATTCCCATGGAAATACACACTTTTTCAAAAGGTTGCTTAGTATTCTTCATCAAGTTCTGTATGGCAGCTACCAGCGCTCCGTCGGCGCCAATCTGTTCACTTTTCGATAGAAAAAAGTATGTTGGGAACACAGTATGAGAATCGTGCAACGGAGATCATAGATTTTATTTTACCACGAAAAAAGGATGGAACTGCGATATATCAAGTTTTGAAGGAGGCACTGGGTAAAAAATAGTTATGGGATTCCGATAATAATTATAAACATTGAAATTAAGCCACGGGTGTAGTACAATTACCGTGCTATTGGGGGCTTTTTGCACCCTGAAAATAGATGGTACACTAAATGGTACACCATATAATCGGTAAAGTAAGAATATCAAGCAAAATCAAGGCTTTAAGAAAGGAAAATAGAAAAAATGAAATTAGGAATCGTAGGACTCCCAAACGTGGGAAAAAGTACACTTTTCAATTCACTTACAAAGGCAGGAGCGGAATCAGCTAACTATCCGTTCTGTACAATAGATCCAAACGTAGGAATCGTTGCAGTGCCGGATGAGAGGCTGGACAAGCTCACAGAGATGTACAACTCAGCCAAGACAACACCTGCTGTTATAGAATTTGTAGATATCGCGGGTCTTGTAAAGGGCGCATCAAAGGGAGAAGGACTTGGAAACCAGTTCCTTGCGAACATCAGAGAGGTTGATGCCATCGTTCACGTTGTAAGATGCTTTGAGGATACAAATGTCATCCACGTTGACGGTTCTGTAGACCCGATCAGAGATATAGAGACCATCAATCTGGAGCTGATATTCTCAGATATAGAGGTGCTCGACAGAAGGATCGCCAAGACCATCAGAGGTGCAAGAAATGACAAGATGCTTGCGAAGGAGCTTGACTTCCAGCAGAGGATCAAGGCTCACCTTGAGGATGGTAAGCTTGCAAAGACCATAGAGGTCACAGATGAGGACGAGCAGGCGTGGATAGAGGAATATAACCTTCTCACATGGAAGCCTGTAATATTTGCCGCAAATGTAGGCGAGGAAGACATTGCGGACGATGGCGCTTCAAATGAGAACGTGCAGAAGGTAAAGGAATACGCAAAGGACTTCGATGCAGAGGTATTTGTAGTATGTGCACAGATAGAACAGGAGCTGGCAGAGCTTGATGATGAGGAGAAGAAGATGTTTCTCGAGGATCTTGGAGTTAAAGAGTCTGGTCTTGACAAGCTTATCAAGGCAAGCTACTCACTTCTTGGTCTTATCAGTTATCTGACAGCCGGAGAGACAGAGTCAAGGGCATGGACCATCAAGAAGGGAACGAAGGCACCTGGAGCAGCTGGCAAGATTCACTCAGACTTTGAGAGAGGATTTATCAAGGCGGAGGTTGTCAGCTACAAGGATCTCATGGACTGCGGAAGCATGCTTGCGGCTAAGGAGAAAGGCCTTGTAAGACAGGAAGGCAAGGAATATGTGGTTGAGGATGGAGATGTTATTCTCTTCAAGTTCAACGTGTAAATGAATCTAGGAGGATGTAACGATATGTCTCAGATATCAGAATATTTTAGAAGCATATTCTTTCCGAATCTTGGGATAACCCTCAGAAATATAGGTGACCACATCAATATAGGAAGCTTTGAGGTGAGGTTCTACGGGATCATCATCATGATAGGATTCCTGCTGGCATATGTACTTGTCACCAACGAGGCAAAGAGAACAAAACAGAATCCTGAAATGTATCTGGATTTCATACTTATACTTATCATCCCGGCCATACTTGGAGCAAGACTCTACTATATCCTGTTCAGACTTGACCAGTATATAGTGCAGGGCGATGTGGGAGCTACACTCAAAGCCATGCTGAATATCAGAGGCGGCGGACTTGCCATATATGGTGGAATCATAGCGGGAGTCATCACGGCGGTAATATTCTGCAAGGTGAGAAAAGTCAGCTTTGTACTCATGGCGGATACAGCCACTTTTGGAATACTGATCGGACAGATACTTGGAAGATTTGGAAACTTCTTCAACAGAGAAGCATTTGGCGCATATACGAACAGTAAGATGGCCATGGCGATTCCGCTTGATTACTACAGATCTGATGGCAATCTTGACTATCTGGAGAGAACCGGGGTCATCACACAGAAGATGCTGGACAATGTGGTGAATATAGACGGAATGGACTGCATAACAGTCCACCCGACATTCCTGTATGAGTCCCTGTGGAATCTTTTGCTGCTTGTGTTCTTATTTATATATAGAAAGCACAAGAAATTCAAAGGAGAGTTCGCTCTCATATATGTGGGCGGATACGGACTTGGAAGATTTATCATCGAAGGTCTCAGAAGTGATTCCCTGATGATCGGCAATACAGGGATCAAGGTATCCCAGGCGCTTGCACTTGTATGCTTTGTAACTGCCGTGGTACTGCTTGTCATAAATTATGTAAGATGTGCCAGGAAAGGCTGGCCGTCAGTGGAGATGAGTGGTGACACTGAAACAGAAGTGGAGCCAGGTGGTGAAACGACACCAGATGAAACAGAAGTTGAAGCAGATGCGGACCAGAAAGCTGGTCGGCAAGGCTCAGATGATTATACAGAGAAATAGATAACACATGGATAAGTAACCACATGGTGGTTAATATCCCCACAGAATAGAAAAAATATGGGATTTGTCCCCACCACAAAAAGCCTGTAGGTTTGACAGTGAAAACTGTTAGATCTACAGGCTTTTTTGCATATATGCACACACTTTTTTCATATAACAGGGTTGCAATTTGGGGGGCTATAGTATAGAATAGTGGTTACAAGTGGCATTACTGTGCAACTAAGTGGTGAAAAGTGGTGATTGAACCGGAGTTATACGAAAGGAGGAGATCGGGATGTCCAGATGCTTATCAGGTGAATATGAACATAAGCTTGATGCAAAAGGAAGACTGATCATGCCATTAAAACTTCGTTCGGAACTCGGGGAGTCATTCATGGTAACCAAAGGAATCGACTGCTGTCTCTATGTATATGGAATGACAGAGTGGGAGGAGTTCGTTGAGAAGCTGAACAAGCTTCCTATGACCAACAGAACGGCCAGAGCCTTCAAGAGAGGTTTTCTTGCCGGAGCGGTCAAGTGTGAGCCGGATGCACAGGGAAGAATACTTCTATCTCCGAAGCAGAGAGAATATGCACATATAGACAAGGATGTGTATGTCATCGGTAACGGTGAGAAAGCGGAGATCTGGAGCAAGGAAGAGTGGGATGGCCCTGAGAACATGAGTGATAATCAGGCCAGCATGGACGAGCTTGCAGATGAGCTTGATGCACTTGATTTTAGTTTTTAGAAGAGAATGGTAATTGATTATGGAATTTGCGCACAAGTCGGTCTTGCTTGAGGAGACCATCGACAACCTGAATATCAAGCCGGATGGCATCTATGTGGATGGCACATTAGGGGGAGCCGGACACTCAGAGCAGATTGTGAAGAGGCTTGGTGAGGGCGGCAGGCTTATAGGTATCGACCAGGATGAGGATGCCATAGCTGCAGCGTCGAAGAGACTTGAGCCGTATGGGGATAAGGTGACCATAGTCAGGGATAATTACCAGAATTTCAGAAGAATATTGGATGAACTGAACATACAGAAGGTGGACGGGATACTCCTTGATCTGGGAGTGTCTTCATATCAACTCGATAATGCGGATAGAGGATTCACATATCGGGTTGATGCTCCACTGGATATGAGGATGGACAACAGGCAGACAAAGACTGCAAAGGATATAGTCAATGATTATTCCGAGGCTGAGCTGTTCCGTATACTTAAGGATTACGGAGAGGAGAGATATGCAAAGAGTATTGCATATCATATATGCAAGTACCGTGAGAACAAGGTGATAGAGACGACCGAAGAGCTCAACGATATAATCCGTGGCTCCATACCGGCAAAGGCAAGGAATGGACAGGGACATCCGTCCAAGCAGACATTTCAGGCGATCAGGATAGAGCTTAACAGGGAGCTTGATGTGCTCAGGGATTCAATAGACGGCATGATAGCAAGTCTGAATCCGGGAGGAAGATTGTGTATCATCACATTTCATTCCCTTGAGGACCGGATAGTGAAGCTAGCATTCAGGAAAAATGAAAATCCATGCATTTGTCCACCGAACTTTCCGGTGTGCACATGCGGAAGAAAGCCTCTCGGCAAGGTGATAACGAGAAAACCGATCATACCGGGAGAAAGGGAGCTTGAGGAGAATTCCAGATCAAAGAGCTCAAAGCTCAGAGTGTTTGAGGCAATTTGACAGATATAAATGAAAGAGGCGATATAGATGGCAGATAGAAGATACTACACAGAGGGTAGTTCTGCAAGACAACTGAATTATGATGACCGGGCTGGACGTAACAGATCCCGCGAAGCTGTAGTCAGAGGCTCAGCCGCTCCGGCGAGAAGACCACAGCCTTCAGTGAGACCTGAGAGAGCTCCACAGCCGGCGCGAAGAAAGAAACAGGGATCATCTCATCTGACTGACAGAGAGAGACGAGAGCTTGCAGCCAGAAAGGCACAGAGAAAGGCAGTTACAAATGCACAAATAAGATATACGGCGGGCATGGTTGCTGCGATAATCGTTGCGGTGGCGCTGTGCTGTTATCTTCTGAAACTTACATCAGATGTCAAGTCACAGAAGGAGTCAGTGGCAACGCTGAAGAGCCAGGTGGCAACACAGCTTGACGAGAATGCAAGCTACAGCGCAGGACTTGATTCCATGACAGATCTGGATGAGATATATAATATTGCAACTACTAAGCTCGGCATGGTATACTCACAGCCGGGACAAACATTATACTATTCACAGAATAATGATGATTACGTAGTACAGTACAAGGATGTCCCTAAGGCCAAGTAGTCTTAGGGATATTTAATTTTTAAGGTGGAAAGATAAAATGTCAAAGAGATCAAAGCTATTTTTAAAAGGGATGAGAAGAAAGACCAAGATCGCATATTTGCTGGTGGTGGGAGTTCTGGTGGCACTTACCATAAGAGTTGTGTACATCAACGTGGCAAATGGAAAGGAGTATTCGGAGGCGGTGGTTCTGCAGATGGACTACAATTCCACGGATATTCCGTATGAGAGAGGCGAGATACTGGACAGAAATGGAAATGTCCTTGCAAACAGTGAGAAGACCTACAGCCTGATACTTGAGCCTGTGAATATTCTGATCACGGAGAAGGGAAAGGCGGCAACAAGAGCTGCGGTGCTGGAGTATTTCGATGTGTCAGGAGACGATTTTGACAAGCACATTGCAAATGAGGATTCTTATTATGAGGTAGTCCTCAAGGATCTTCCATATACAAAGGTTAAGGCATTTGAGGATTACTGTAAGACCGATGAGGGCGCAGATGTCATAGGAGTGAGATTCGAGACGGTGTATAAGAGAAATTACCCAAATGGATCTCTGGCGTGTCACCTGCTCGGATACACCGCCAGCGGAAATGTTGGACAGGGTGGTATTGAGGGCTATTATAATGACTACTTAAACGGTGTGGATGGCAAGACTTACAGATATATGTCGGGCTCAGGCGGCGTTGACTCGGAGACTGTGGCAGCCCAGAATGGTGAGACAGTAGTATCCACCATAGATATGAATATACAGAAGATCATAGAGGACAACATCACTGAGTATATGCAGAATACAGGTGCTAAGCAGATAGGTATCATAGCAATGGATCCAAACAATGGCGAGATACTTGGAATGGCAAGCTCACGTACCTACGATCCAAATGACCCGATGAACACACAGGCGCTCAGGAACATGACAGTCACCGTCACCCAGGAGGTTGAGATCGAGGGTGCAGATGAGAATGCGGACAGCCTGATAAGCGTTGAGAGTGCAAAGAAAAATACAACAGCAACAACGGAGAGCAGCGAGGATGGCACTACCACAGAATCATCCACAGAAGCGACCACCGAACAGAAGAATGTAAAGACTGAGGAAGTGGAATACGATTTCTCAAAGATGTCGGATGAAGAGTTCCAGAGCACGATAGATGGATTTACATCAGACCAGTTATATGAGGCACTCAACTATGTATGGCAGAATTACTGTATAAGTGATGTGTTTGAGCCGGGTTCAACATACAAGGCATTTACCATAGCGGGAGCCATGGAGGATGGAGTGATCTCAGACGGAGATGAATTTCTCTGTGATGGTTCACAGGTCGTAGTCGAGGGAGAGAGCCCTATTTACTGTAGTTACAGAGCAGGACACGGAATGGTTGACGTCAAGAGAGCTCTGGCTGTTTCATGTAATGATGCGTTGATGCAGATAGCGGACAAGGAGGGACCAGAGACATTTGACAAATATCAGATGATATTTAACATTGGTTCCAAGACAGGAATAGATCTCGAAGGTGAGACGACAGGTATTAAGTACGATGTGGAGAATCTTAATCCTACAGAGCTTGCGACATCTTCATTTGGACAGGGTGTTACAACATCTATGATCCAGATGGCAGCGGGATTCTGTTCTGTAATAAACGGCGGAAATTATTATGTGCCACATGTTGTCAAGAGACTTCTGGATTCAGACGGAAATGTGGTTGAGAATATGGATCCGGTGCTTGTCAGAAAGACCATATCCAAGGAAGTGTCGGATTACATGAAGACATACCTCCAGGCGGTTGTTGAGGAAGGTACAGGATATGCGGCTGGAATAGAGGGCTACACCATCGGTGGTAAGACAGGTACAGCCGAGAAGCTTCCTCGAGGAAATGGAAAATACGTACTGTCATTCATAGGATTTACCCCTGTTGAGAATCCTCAGATAATGCTTTACGTTGTAGTTGATGAGCCTCATGTTGAGGATCAGTCAGGATCAGGAGCAGGAGCAAAGCTGTTCAATCAGGTTATGCAGGATCTCCTTCCATACCTGAATGTATACTCAACAAACGGAGATGATGTGGCTTATGACGGAACGGAGGAGCCGCTCTCATCAGCATTTGACACGGATACAGAGACTGCAGATACAGAGGCGGCAACAGAGGATGCGGCTGCTGAGGACACATCAGCGGAAGATACATCAGCGGAAGATACATCGACCGACGACACATCGGCGGATGACACATCGTATGACGATACGGCAGACGACAGTTATACGGCGGACGATACATGGGAGGATGACAGCGGAACAGGCGACGGCACGGATACGTGGAGCGGTGACGAGGACTATTCCGGCGAATGATAATTTACACAGTAAACCAAAGCATCGAAGGTGCAGATACACCTCCGGTGCTTTTTTAATGCAGAGATAGATTTGTACACGAATAGGCGAATACATGAGGCATCCGGCTAATATGATAATAAAAAAGTCCGGGACCAAGAGTTGAAGGTATACAGTTATAACAGGCGGAGGATAAAGTTTGTGTTCGTTATGGCGGCCCTAGCGCTGGGAGTTATAGTTGGCCGTCTTGCATACATAATGCTCTACAGGGGAGAATATTATAGTGAGAAAGCAGATTCCCTGCATGAGAGGGAGAGAAGCATAAAAGCTCCCAGGGGAAGGATATACGACAGAAATGGCAATATCATAGCGGACAACAAGGCGGTGTGTTCAATATCCGTGATACACAGCCAGATAGAGGATGAGGCGGAGGTCACAGAGCTTCTTACAAGATATCTGGATAAGGATCCGGCAGACATCAGGAAGAAGGTGGAGAAGGTATCCTCAAGGGAGCTCATAGCGTCAAATGTAGACAAGGAGACCGGAAAAAAGATCAAGGCGGCTGCTGTTCCGGGGATCAAGGTGGACGAGGATTACAAGCGCAGCTATCCATATGATACCCTTGCATCGAAGGTTATAGGCTTCACCGGTGCTGACAATCAGGGAATACTGGGCCTTGAGGTGACATATGACAGTGTGCTCACAGGGACAAATGGAAGCATAAATGCGGTCACGGATGCAAGGGGAATAGAGCTTGCGGAATATTCAGAAACCAGGACAGAGCCCATTCCCGGAAATGATCTCGTGACAACACTGGATCTCAATATACAGAGATATGTGACACAGGCTGCAGAGAAAGTCCTGATCGAGAAAAAAGCAAACAGGGTGTGTGCAATAACGATCAATCCCCAAAATGGCGAGATATATGCCATGGTGGATGTGCCGGAATACAACCTGAACGAACCGTTCAAACTGGTTAAGCCAGAGAACGATGGAGAGACAGACACAGGGGAAGATGCAGAGAGGAATAACAGCGCATCCGGGACATCCATGTTGCTGCCTACAGCCGGCAATATGGATGAGCTGAACAATATGTGGAGAAATTATCTGATAAGCGACACATATGAGCCGGGATCAACCGCCAAGATAATAACACTGACGGCAGCACTCGAGAAGGGAGCGGTCGACAGCAGCTCAAACTTTTTCTGCCCGGGATATAAGATAGTTGAGGACAGAAGGATAAGGTGTAGCAAGACCACAGGCCATGGAAGCCAGAGCCTTAAGGAGGCGCTCATGAATTCCTGCAATCCGGCGTTTATGGAGATAGGAGAGAGAACAGGTGTGGATGGCATGTACGAGTATTATCACAAGCTGGGATTGTTCAGTCAGAGCGGAATAGACCTTCCCGGAGAGGCAAACTCCATCATGCATAAGAAGGAAAATGTCGGGCCGGTAGAGCTTGCCACCATGTCGTTTGGACAGTCATTCCAGGTGACTCCGATACAGTTCATATCTGCAGTGTGCACGGTTGTGAATGGAGGGCATACGGTAACTCCACATTTGGGAAAAAGGATAATAGACAGCAGTAAAGAAACTATTACAGCCATTGAATTTGACGAGCAGAGACAGGTTATAGATGAGGAGACATCACAGAAGATGCGGGAGATGCTTGAGGCAGTCGTTGCCGAGGGCGGCGGATCAAAGTGTGCCATAGAGGGCTGCAGGATAGGCGGAAAGACCGCCACGAGTGAGAAACTTCCCAGAGGAACAGGCAGATACATATCTTCTTTTATAGGATTTGCGCCGGCGGATGATCCTCAAGTCCTGACGGTCGTGCTAATAGATGAGCCCGAGGGCACATATTATGGAGGAACCATAGCGGCCCCTGTTGTGAGAGATATTTTTTTGAATATTCTTCCCTATTTGGGAATTGACAAAGCCACAAATGAGTATTAAATTTATCTCAGTCTGAAAACAGTTTAAGAAATACATAGTCCGCGGTGTGCGGGCAGGTAAGGAGTACAAAATGAATTTAGATTTAAAGATTGTTTTACCGGTAGTGATAGCATTCTGTATCAGCGTGGTGCTGTGCCCTATAGTTATACCGTTCCTGAAGAAGCTCAAGTTCGGTCAGTTTGTCAGGGATGACGGCCCACAGGCACATTTGAAGAAGGCCGGAACACCAACCATGGGTGGACTTATAATCCTTCTGTCACTTACGATCACGACGCTTATCTATATGAAGAAATATCCGGATGTCCTTCCGGTGCTTTTTGTGACACTTGGATTTGGACTTATCGGATTTATCGATGATTACATCAAAGTTGTTATGAAGAGATCAATGGGACTTCACGCATGGCAGAAGATGCTCGGACAGATTGTCGTTACGGGAGTATTTGCATATTATGTAGAGAAGTATTCAGATATCAACAATGAGCTTATAATACCATTCCTTGGCAAGACGGTTCAGCTCAACAGCACACTCTATGTGATACTGTTGTTCTTCATCGTGCTTGGAACAGTTAATGGTGCGAACTTCACAGATGGACTTGACGGACTTGCGTCATCAGTCACGGTTCTCATAGCCACATTCTTTGCGGTTGTAGCAGTGGGAACAGACTCAGGTGTTGCTCCGGTTGCCTGCGCAGCGGTTGGATGTCTTCTTGGCTTCCTTGTGTACAATGTGTACCCTGCAAAGGTATTCATGGGAGACACAGGTTCTCTGGCACTCGGTGGATTTGTTGCATCAACAGCGTATATGCTCAAGATGCCTATATTCATAGTTATAATAGCTTTCATATACTTCATTGAAGTATTATCAGTTATAATACAGGTTGTTTCATTCAAGCTTACAGGCAAGAGAGTGTTCAGAATGGCACCTATACATCATCATTTTGAGCTCGGGGGATGGCCTGAGTCAAAGGTCGTTGCTATATTTTCTATAGTGACTGCAGTCCTCTGTGTGGTAGGTTTACTGGCTCTGTAATGTAGAAAGGAGAAAATGGTGCAGTGGTGCACCATGGTGAAATGATATGGAGATCAATACAGCGATAGTAGCAGGAACAGGAAAGAGTGGAATCAGTGCAACCAAGCTTCTGGTAAATCATGGAGTAAAGGTTTATCTGTTCGATGAGAACAAGGACAGAGATATAGAGGCGATAAAGGAGAAGACAGGCGATTCAGAGCTTGTTCAGATAGAACTCGGTGAGCTTGGAGAGGATGCCCTCTCATCATCACAGCTCATGGTCATCAGTCCGGGAATCCCTGTTGATGCGCCATTTACAGATGTGGTGAGAAATGCGGGAATACCTATCTGGAGTGAGATAGAGCTGGCATACCATTATGGTAAGGGTAAGATAGCAGCCATAACAGGAACAAACGGCAAGACTACAACTACAGCCCTTGTGGGAGAGATAGTCAAGGCACACAATGCCAAGACCATCGTTGTGGGAAATATTGGAATACCTTACACAGAGCTGTGCGACACAACAGACGATGATTCAGATACAGTTGCAGAGATAAGCAGTTTCCAGCTTGAGACGGTTATAGATTTTCATCCGAATGTCAGTGCAATACTCAACCTGACTCCGGATCATCTGAACAGGCACTATACATTTGAGAATTATGGAAATGTAAAGTTTTCAATAACAAAGAATCAGACCATGGATGATGTGACAGTCCTCAACTATGATGATGAGCATACACGCGCCATGGGAGAGAAGGCAAAGGATCATTGCCATGTAGTATATTTCAGCAGACTGGAGAAGCCGGCCGGTGGAGTATATGTAGAGGATGGGGATATCATCCTCGAGGATGGCGATAAGAAGATCAATGTACTTGCCATTAAGGATCTTAAGCTCATGGGAGCTCACAATGTTGAGAATGTTCTGGCAGCAGTTGGAATATCATATTATATGGGAGTCCCTGTTGATGTTATCAGAGATGTTGCAACATCATTCAAGGCTGTTGCTCATAGAATAGAATATGTTGACACCATCGATGGTGTCGCATACTACAATGATTCAAAGGGAACAAACCCTGATGCAGCCATAAAGGGAATACAGGCCATGGTGGCTCCTACATTCCTCATAGGTGGAGGCTATGACAAGGGTTCTGAGTACGACGAGTGGATAGAGGCGTTTGACGGCAAGGTAAAGTGGCTCGTTCTCATAGGCCAGACTGCGCAGAAGATAGCTGACTGTGCCAAGAGACATGGATTTAACTCAATTATATTTGAGGAGAATCTTCAGGATGCGGTAGCATATTGCCATGAGAATGCGGTTGACGGAGATGCGGTGCTTCTCTCACCTGCATGTGCAAGCTGGGGACAGTTTGACAACTACGAGCAGAGAGGCGATATGTTCAAGGAGTATGTAAGAAGCTATAAGGAGTGATCTGATTGCATGGAGGTCCTGAGGTTTCAGAAGATAGAGTGAGAGATGCACGAAAACGGTGTCCGGGAGGATATGTGGATGTGACCATGCTCCTGGCGCTGGGGATGATTCTGATATTTGGGCTTGCCATGATATACAGTACGAGCAGTTACAGGGCGTACGACCTGTACGGAGATCAGATGTACTTTTTTAAAAGACAGGCACTTTATATGTTGCTGGCGATCCTCGCCATGTACATAGTGTCAAGATATGACTACAGGCGGCTGCTCAGGCTGTCTGCGGTCATTTTGCTGTCATCACTTGTTCTTCAGGTGGTGGTGCTGATAATAGGAACGGCCAGCCATGGGTCAGCAAGATGGATATATATTGGACCTATAGGATTTCAGCCATCAGAATATGCCAAGACGGCGATCATAATCTACACCTCGGCGAGGGCTGCCGTGGAGAGCAAAAATCTGTGCAGACCGGGCTGCCTTATAAAGGTAATGATCCTGCCCGTGATCACCATAGCCCTGATCGGTGTGGAGAATCTCAGCACGGCTATAATCTGTTTTGCAATCCTTTTTGTAATATTGTTTGTGGGAAGCCCCAGGGTCAGACATTTTGTTCTGATCGGTATATTTGGTGTTGTCGGGAGTGTGCTTTTCATAATGTTCGCAGGCTACAGGGCGAACAGAGTCAAGATATGGCTTGATCCTGAAAATTACGCAGATGGCTATCAGACGGTTCAGTCGTTATATGCCGTTGGTTCCGGTGGACTGTTTGGAGTGGGCTTTGGGAGAAGTGTCCAAAAGATGGGGTTTATTCCGGAGTCACATAATGATATGATATTCTCAGTCGTGTGTGAGGAGCTCGGAATTGTTGGAGCGGCATTTATACTTATCATTTTTCTTATATTACTTAGGCGGATGGCTGTGACGGCCATGAATGCCAGAGACAGATTTGGAAGCATGCTCACAGCGGGAGTGATGGCACATGTGGCGGTCCAACTGCTGATAAATGTGAGTGTTGTCACGAATACCATTCCGCCGACAGGTGTGCCGATGCCATTTGTCAGTTATGGCGGAAGTTCGATAATTTTCATTCTGATGGAGATGGGGATAGTGATGTCCGTATCCAGAGGAATTTCGTATGACGAAACAGACATATGACAGATCCTTTAAAGGAAGATTTGAATGGAAAACAACAATAGACGAAATGTTAATAAAAATAGAATGAGCAGAAATGTTGATGTTGCGCAGACCAGACGTGAAAGCGGCTATGTGGATGTCATGACCGGAAAACGCCTCGACGGAAGGGTGAAGGTTCCGGTTGATAAGAGAAGACAGCAGACAGACAGCCGCAATGGACAGCGGAGAGCAGACGGAGATATGCGCCGCAGGACGGATGAGCAGACACGAAGAAGGCCTGATGGGGAGCACCGCAGAACAGGCGAACAGGCGCGCAGAAGACCAGACGGAGAGCGTCGCAGATCTGACGAACAGGCGCGCAGAAGACCAGACGCAGAGCGTCGCAGATCTGACGAGCGGGTGCGCAGAAGACCAGACGGAGAGCGCCGCAGATCTGACGAACAGGTGCGCAGGAGACCAGATGGAGAGCACCGCAGATCTGATGAGCAGGTGCGCAGGAGACAGGATGGAGAGCGTCGCAGACCGGATGACCGGATGCGCAGAGAGGATGCAGAAAACCGCAGATCCGAGGAGAGACGCAGGCGTAAGCAAGATCAGGCGGTTGCTGCAAAAAAGAAGAACAAGAAAAAACGCAAAAAAGAGGGCAGAAAGCTTACCCCGGAGGAGATAGAGAGAAAGAAGAAGCTGCAGGCGGAGAAACTTGCCAGAAGAAAGGCGAGACGTGAGAAGGCGGCAAGGATATTCAAGATAGTTCTCAAGATACTTCTCATTCTGGTGGTGCTGTGTGCTATAGCGTTTGTATACATACGTACATGTTACAAATTGAAGTCCATAAAAGTGACCGGAACTGATCACTACACTGACCAACAGATGGTCGATATCGTGACCGGCGGTAAGGATTATGGCAATACGCTGCTGTTTATACTTGAGAGCAGACTGAATCCTGCCCAGGATGTAACCTTTATAGATAAGATAGACGTCACATATGTGAACAGGAATTCAGTAGAGATCACGGTGTACGAGAAGGCCATGGCGGGCTGCATAAAGTACAACGATCAGTATGCATATTTTGATGGCGATGGTATCGTGCTCGAGATATCCGATGCAAAGCTTGATGATGTTCCTTGTATAGAGGGACTTACAAGTGACAGCGTGGAGCAGGGAAAGAAACTTGATGTCGGCGATTCGGGATTCTTCCAGGAGATACTGACTATGACACAGCTCATTTACAAGAGCGGAATACAGATAGACAAGATTACTTATGACACAGATCAGAATCTCATACTTCACAAGGATGGAATAAAGATCAGGATCGGCGACGGTGAAAACCTGGAGACGAAATTCATGAATCTTGAGAGCATACTTGAGAGCGTGAAGGGTAAAAATGGAACTCTTGATATGTCGAATTACAGTGAATCGCAGAGGAACGTTATCTTTAAAGAAAATAAATAAAAAATTTCTTGCGTAATGATATAAAAAATCGTATTATATAGGTACTAATGCGATAAAACGGTCAGCTTTTGAGCAGATGACAATGATTGATGGATAAAGAATAAGTATATAAGGAGGATGCAACCGTGCTTGAGATAAAATCAAATGACGAGAGAACACCGGCAAGGATTCTTGTAATTGGTGTCGGCGGTGCAGGTAACAATGCTGTTAACAGAATGATCGATGAGAATGTTGAGGGAGTGGAACTTATCGCTATCAATACAGATAAGCAGGCTCTTTCACTCAGCAGAGCTACAACAAAGATCCAGATAGGTGAGAAACTTACCAAGGGTCTTGGTGCTGGTGCAAAGCCTGAGATCGGTGCCAGCGCTGTAGAGGAGAATAGAGAAGAGATCGTAGACATCATCAAGGACGCCAACATGGTATTCGTAACATGTGGTATGGGTGGTGGAACAGGAACAGGCGCTGCCCCTGTCGTTGCAGAGATGGCACGTAACCTTGGTATCCTCACAGTCGGAGTTGTCACAAAGCCATTTGGTTTTGAGGGTAAGCCTCGTATGAGAAACGCGATCGAAGGTATAGAGAGACTTAAGGAGAATGTGGATACACTTATTGTTATCCCTAACGACAAGCTCCTTCAGATCTGTGATAAGAGAACAAGTATTCCTGATGCGCTGAAGAAGGCAGATCAGGTACTTCAGCAGGGTGTTCAGGGTGTTACAGACCTTATCAATAAGCCGGGTCTTATCAACCTTGACTTTGCAGATATACAGACAGTTATGAGAGATAAGGGTATCGCTCATATCGGTATAGGTTCAGCAAGCGGAGAGAACAAGGCTGTTGACGCCATCAAGGAGGCTATGGATTCACCACTTCTTGAGACAACCGTTTCAGGTGCAACAGATATCATCGTAAACTTCTCAGGTAACATTGGTATCGTTGAGGCTTATGATGCTGTTACATATCTTACAGAGCAGGCTGGAGATGGAGTCAACATCATCTTCGGTACAGTTGACAATGACAACATGGGTGAGGATATAAGCATCACGATCATTGCTACAGGTCTTGAGAGATCAGGCGAGAGCGATGTCACCGCAAGATATGCAGGTACTGCATCTCCTATGGGAACAATGACCACACCTAAGCCAGCAGTTACAACAACACCTGCTGCAGAGCCAAAGACTGCTACATATGCAGGCCAGAGCCTTGGGACACACAGCACTCAGACAAGCACAAGACCATCGTTCCTCGGCGGTCAGACAACTGAGACTGCTCCGGCAGCAAAGCCAGCATACACAGCACCTGTGACACCAGCACAGCAGACACCTGTAACATCAACACCAGTTGAGCCGGCACATGTGTCAAGACCAAAGACAGAGAGTATCAAGATTCCTGATTTCCTCAAGAAGAGATAAGGAAGAGATCGGAAGATTTTTATAGGTAAGTATAAAACGGGTAATTTCGAGAGAAATTATCCGTTTTCTTCAATAAGGAGGCAGAAATATGTTTTATGTTGCAGACCGAACAGAGATGCAGGAGATAGACAGGCTGACCATAGAGGAAAAGGGTGTGCCAGGGATCCTGCTTATGGAGAGAGCTGCGATCACCGTGCTGGAGGAGATAAATTCCAGACTGAAGTCTATAAACGCGGACAGAAAATTAAAGTGCCTTGTGGTTGTTGAAGGCGGCAATAACGGCGGGGACGGACTGGCTCTTGCGAGACTCCTGTACCAGCAGGGAGATATTGTCCATGTCTGTTATATAAATGGAATATCGAGAGTAAGCGACAGCTTTTCATATCAGCTTGAAATAGCGAAAAAAATCGGCATACAGGTGACGGATCACATCATTGACAGTGATTACGATGTGGTTGTGGACGGAATATTTGGCGTCGGACTCAAGCGTGATGTGGCGGGAATATGGAGAGAGACCATAGAGACGATGAACGGACTTGGCGGCTTTAAGGTTGCCATAGATACCCCGTCAGGTGTGGATGCCAGCACGGGGCAGATCATGGGATGTGCATTCAAGGCAGGTATGACGGTCACATTTGGACTGAATAAAAGAGGGCTGATATTTTATCCCGGCTGCGAGATAAGCGGAGAGGTCGTTGTGAGAGACATAGGATTTGCACAGGCTGAAGTGGACAGAGTACACCCGGTGGCATATTCCTACAACAGAGACGATCTGTGCATGCTTCCGGGACGGAGTGATTCATCAAATAAGGGAACATATGGAAAGCTTGCGGTGATAGCTGGAAGCAGAGACATGTCCGGTGCCATGACATTTGCGGCGGAGGCTGCATACAGGATGGGAACAGGGCTTGTGAAGATATACACACATATCGACAACAAGGAGATAGCAGGAGTAAGAATTCCTGAGGCAGTGCTTATGTGCTATAGCAACAAGGATGAAGCGGAGCAGTGTGCAAGGGACGCCGTGGAGTGGTCGGATGCCATACTGATCGGTCCTGGTATAGGAAAAGGCGATGCGGCAAGGAGTATGGTGGAATATATTATGTGTGAGGCCGTGCAGACCGTGATCGCGGATGCGGATGCCTTGAACATAATATCCGAAAAGCCCGATATTCTTGGAAGACACAGAGGACCGGTGATCGTAACGCCACATATAGGAGAGATGTCAAGACTTACAGGCGTCGCCATACCGGATATAAAAAAGAATATATTAGAGGTGTGCAAAGACTTTTCGATGGAGTATAATGTTGTAAGTGCGCTGAAAGATGCCAGAACATGCGTAAGTGACGGCAGGGATGTGTACATAAACACATCCGGTAATAACGGTATGTCAACTGCGGGGGCAGGGGATGTGCTTGCCGGGATAATAGCTGGGCTTGTCTGCACCGGACTTGGTGCGTATGAGGCTGCGAAGCTGGGAGTATATATACATGGGTTGGCAGGAGATATGGCGGCAGAGCACAGAGGAAGAAATGCAATGATAGCCAGGGATATAGTGAGCGCTATATCGGAGGTTATAAAAGGAGCAGAACATGATGGACAACAGTAACTTTAACAGAGTGCAGGCTGTGATAAATCTTGACAATATAAGGGATAATATCACGGCTATGAAGAGGCTTATAGACGGTGATAAGAAGATGCTGGCGGTCATAAAGGCAGACGCCTATGGACACGGCGCTGTCGAGGTGGCAGAGGCACTTGATGATCTGGTGGATTTCTTTGCAGTGGCATTCATCGATGAGGCTTTGGAGCTCAGAAGAGCAAATATAGATAAGCCCATATTGATACTGGGCTACACAGATCCCTCGGATTACGAACTGATTATCAGATATGATGTTAGACCTGCCATGTATGAGGTGGACGATGCACAGAAGCTCTCGGATCTGGCGGTGAGCATGAATACAAAGGCAAAGATCCATATCAAGGTTGATACAGGCATGGGAAGAATCGGATTCACATGTGATGAAGATGGCGTGAAGAACATAGAAAAGATCAGTCAGATGCCGGGCATAGAGATAGAGGGGATATTTACCCATTACGCAAAGGCTGATGAACTCGACAAGACCGCTGCAAATGGTCAGCTTGAGAAGTTCAGGTGGATAAACAGCCAGCTTGAGGCACTTGGAATACACATACCTGTAAGGCATATATCTAACAGTGCGGGTATCATGGAGATGGACAATTCGGATTTTGATATGGTCAGATCGGGAATAGTCACATACGGACTTTATCCATCAGATGAGGTAGATAAGAATATAGCGGCTTTGAAACCTGCTATGAGACTTATGTCCAAGGTTATATTTGTGAAAGACGTAAAAGCCGGAACAGGTATAGGATATGGATGGTCCTATATAGCGGATCATGATATAAAGGTTGCGACGGTGTCGGCAGGATATGCCGATGGATACCCAAGAGCACAGTCCAATATAGGCAGAGTTATCATCCATGGAGAGTATGCTCCGATCATCGGAAGGGTGTGCATGGATCAGTTCATGGTTGACGTGAGCCACATTGATGGTGTAAAAGTAAGAGATGACGTAACTCTCATCGGACAGGATGGAGACAGAGAGGTAACTGTCGAGGAGGTGGCAGCGCCTGCCAACAGCTTTAATTACGAGCTGGTATGTAACATATCAAGACGAGTTCCGAGAACATACATAAGGGACGGCAGAGAGCTTGGACAGGTAAACTATCTTCTGGATTAACGAATAACCGGTACTGTCATGGGCAATACTTTTTTTAGAGTGGAATACATACTATATAAGTATATAGCCACATTCAATGAAAGTATTTGTGGGGTGAACAGAATTGGTGATCAGACGTGGGGATATTTATTACGCGGATCTAAGACCGGTGGTTGGATCGGAGCAGGGAGGCATACGACCTGTTATAGTAGTTCAGAATGAGGCTGGGAACAGACACAGTTCCACGGTCATAATAGCTGCGATAACCAGCAAGATGAAGAGGCCAAAACTTCCAACACATATCATGCTTGATTCTTCAAGCTGTGATATAGCGAAGGATTCCGTCATATTGTTGGAACAGCTCAGGACTATAGACAAACAGCGCCTGAAAGAAAAGGTGTGTCACGTTGACGCTGATGTGCTGAGGCGCGTTGATGAAGCTCTGAAGATAAGTCTTGAACTGGCATAAAATAATATATGAGGTGATACAGACTATTATATGAAGATTTTTAACAAAAAATCAGAAGAGGAAAAGGTAGAAGAAGAGATCATATCCATGGTGAACGAGGGAAATGAGCAGGGACTTATAGAGGACTCTGAGGCCCAGTTTATTACAAACATATTTGAGTTCACTGACAAGGAGAGCAGAGATGTGATGACGGCCAGATTGAACGTCATGGCTATAGACAAGAACTCTGATCTGGACGAAGTCATGGAGATAATGATAGAGAATAACTATTCAAGATATCCGGTGTATGACGGTGATCTTGACAACATAGTTGGAATAATCTATTTCAAGGATTTTGTGAAGGAATATCTGCGCGATAAGACGAAATCACTGGCTGAGATCATGGTTGAGGCTACATTTGTACATCCTACGTACAACATAGCAAAATTGTTCCGCAGGATGCAGACAGCAAAGATACATATGGTCATAGTTGTGGATGAGTATGGTCAGACAGAGGGAATCGTGACCATGGAGGATATTCTGGAAGAGATAGTCGGCAACATACTTGACGAGTACGATGACGCCAGCGAGGATATCAAGAAGCGTGGCGATATGTACATAGTCAGTGGTAAGGCTGAACTGGATGAGCTGAGTGACGTTCTGGGGATAGAATTCCCGGACGAGGACTTCCAGACGCTGAACGGATTTCTGCTGTATGAGCTGGGGAGACTTCCATATGCGGATGAGGAGATAGAGATAGTGTATCAGAACTACAGATTCACTTCCCTGTCGGTAAATAACAACATGATCGATGAGGTAAAGATCACAAAGGTTGAAAAAACACCGCAATAGTGTTAATATACGTAACTAGTAATCAAGAGAAAGAGGAGAATTAACGATGTCAGGACATTCAAAATTTGCGAACATCAAGCACAAGAAGGAAAAGAACGATGCAGCAAAGGGTAAGATCTTCACAATCATTGGTAAGGAGATCGTGGTAGCAGTAAAGGAAGGCGGAGCAAATCCTGAGAACAACAGTAAGCTTCGTGATGTAATCGCCAAGGCAAAGGCAAACAACATGCCTAACGATACTATCAAGCGTGGTATCGAGAGAGCGGCAGGAGATGCAAACTCAGTAAACTATGTAGTGAATACATATGAAGGCTACGGTCCTAACGGTACCGCCATCATAGTAGACACTCTTACGGACAATAAGAACAGAACAGCAGCCAATGTGCGTAACTGCTTCACAAAGGGTGGCGGTAACGTAGGTACAACAGGCTGTGTATCATATATGTTTGATCACAAGGGACAGATCATCATTGCCAAGGAAGACTGTGATATAGATGCAGACGACCTCATGATGATGGCACTGGATGCAGGAGCTGAGGATTTCTCAGACGAGGATGACAGCTACGAGATCATCACAGCACCTGAGGATTTCTCGCAGGTAAGAGAGAGCCTTGAGAAGGAAGGCATAAAGATGGCTGAGGCTGAGCTCACAATGATACCTCAGAACTATGTTGATATAGACGATCCTGAGGTTGTCAAGAAGTTCACAAGGATTATAGATATGCTTGAGGAGGACGATGACGTTCAGGCAGTATATCACAATGCAAATCTTCCGGAAGAGGACGATGAGGACTGATATATAATTGCAAGGGATATGATAACATTGGTAACAGACAATTAATCAGATGATCAGCGCCATTGCAGCATAGTTTGAAATAGAACTTCCGCACCTTATATATGGTGTGGAAGTTCTATTTGAGTAATGACGACATGGATGGTATCTGTATCTGTTATATACGGAATGAGTATTGTTAGGAGAAGAGATGAAGGGAATACTTAGATATCTTAAGGACTATAAGAAAGAGTCCATACTTGCCCCGCTTTTTAAGATGTTGGAGGCAACATTTGAATTGCTTATCCCGATCGTCATGGCGAATGTAATCGATGTCGGTATAGCAGGGCGTGACATAAGCTACGTTGTGAAGATGTGTCTCGTCATGATACTTTTGGGAATTATCGGTCTGGTGTGTTCTATCACCGCCCAGTATTTTTCGGCAAAGGCTGCTACAGGATTTGGAACAGCACTTCGAAATGATCTGTTCAGGCATATTACATCACTTTCATACACAGAGATCGACAACATAGGAACATCCACACTGCTCACGAGAATGACCAGTGACACGAACCAGGTACAGACAGGAGTCAACATGGTGCTCAGACTGTTCCTCCGTTCACCGTTCATAGTGTTCGGTGCCATGATCATGTCATTCACCATCGACGTGAAGTCGGCCATGACATTTGTGGTGACCATACCGGCACTTTCAATTGTTGTGTTCGGTGTTATGGCACTCAGCATACCTCTGTTCAAGAAGGTGCAGAACAGACTGGACAGAGTCACACTGCTCACCCGTGAGGGACTTGAGGGCGCGAGAGTTATCAGAGCCTTCAACAGACAGGACAAGGAATTTGAGGAGTTTGACAAGTCCACGGATGACCTGATGAAGTTCCAGCTCCTTGCAGGACGTATATCAGCGTTCATGAATCCTGTCACTTATGTGATAATCAATATCTCAACCGCAGCTATAATCTGGATCGCAGCGGGACAGACAGATGCGGGAATCATCACACAGGGAAAGGTCGTCGCACTTGTCAACTATATGTCACAGATACTCGTTGAGCTCATCAAGCTCGCAAACCTTATCGTGACGATCACCAAGGCTGTTGCCTGCGCAAAGAGAATAAATGCGGTCATGGATCAGCAGCCATCCATAACGGATGGATCAGGCAAGGCAGCAGGATCACCGGCAAATGCTGTAAAGGTAAGCTTCAGGGATGCAAATCTCAGATATGCTGGGGCCGGAGCAGATTCCCTGTCAGATATAACATTTGACGTGGCACCGGGCGAGACTGTGGGAATCATAGGCGGAACTGGATCAGGCAAGAGTTCCCTGGTCAACATGATACCGAGATTCTATGATGCGAGTCAGGGAAGCGTGTGCATAGACGGAGTTGACGTAAAGGACTACACCCTGGACGAGCTCAGGCATAAGGTCGGAGTGGTACCGCAGAAGGCTGTATTGTTTGCCGGAACAATAGCAGACAATATCAGGTGGGGCAAGCAGGATGCGACTGAAGCAGAGATAGACGAGGCGCTTGAGATAGCCCAGGCCAAGGAGTTTGTAGACGGCAAGGAGAATGGAATATACTTCAAGATCACCCAGGGGGGCAAGAACCTGTCGGGTGGACAGAAGCAGAGGCTTACCATAGCCAGAGCGGTCGTCAGAAAGCCTGAGATACTGATACTGGATGACAGCGCATCGGCGCTGGATTTTGCAACTGATGCGGCTCTCAGAAAAGCGATCAGGGAGAAGACAAAGGGCATGACTGTATTCCTTGTGTCACAGAGAGCGTCGACCATCATGAATTCGGATAAGATCATCGTCATGGATGATGGTCAGATAGCCGGGATAGGAACCCATCGGCAGCTGCTTTCTAACTGTGAGATATACAGGGAGATATGTCAGTCACAGCTTTCGGAGGAGGAACTGTCTCATGAGTAAAGATAAAGGGAATAAATCAGTAAATAAAAAGACGATACTCAGAATACTGAAGTATATCAAGAGATACAGGTTCCTCGTGGTTCTGTCTCTCATATGTGCAGCCATATCGGTCGTGCTCACACTGTATGCACCTATCATCATGGGACATGCAGTTGACAGGGTCGTTGGACCGGGAAAAGTAGATTTTACAGGACTTAAGGGAATGCTTGAAAAGCTTGTGATTGTGGTCGTTATAACGGCTGTTGCACAGTGGGTCATGAACGTGCTCAACAACATGATCACATACAGGGTGGTTAATGATGTAAGAACAAAGGCATATGAGAAGCTTGGCAGCCTGCCGCTCTCATATGTGGATTCACATACACACGGAGACATAGTCAGCAGGATCATAGCTGACGTAGACCAGTTCTCAGACGGACTTCTGATGGGATTTACACAGCTATTTACAGGAGTTATGACTATAGTAGGAACACTGTGCTTCATGCTGTCGATCAACTGGATCATAGCCATTGTGGTCGTATGTATCACTCCGGTATCACTCTTTGTTGCGTCATTCATAGCAAAGAGAACATACAGTATGTTCAGGAAGCAGGCTGAGATCAAGGGTGAGCTCACATCCCTTGTAAATGAGATGGTTGAGAACCAGAAGGTAGTCACAGCATTCTCCATGGAGGATGAGACCTGCGACAGATTCCAGGAGGTCAATGGAAGACTTAATGTGGCAGGACTTCAGGCTACATTCTTCTCATCGATAACAAATCCTAGTACAAGATTTGTCAACAGCCTTGTGTACACAGGCGTTGGAATCATAGGTGCCATAACAGCTATAAAGGGCTTTATATCAGTTGGACAGCTCACAAGTTTCCTGAGCTATGCAAATCAGTATACAAAGCCGTTCAATGAGATATCAGGCGTTGTCACAGAGCTTCAGAACGCGCTGGCATCCGCTGCCAGAGTGTTTGAGCTTATAGACGAGGACCCAGAGGCTGCAGAGCCTGCTGGCGCACACGAGCTCACAGACGTTTACGGTGAGGTGGACCTTAAGAATGTTGACTTCTCATACAACAAAGATGTGGAGCTCATCAAGAACCTCAACCTGAATGTGAAGGATGGACAGAGGATAGCCATAGTAGGACCTACAGGCTGTGGTAAGAGTACAGTAATCAACCTGCTCATGAGATTCTACGATGTGGATGCGGGAAGCATATCCGTGGATGGATATGACATAAGAGAGGTCACAAGAAAGAGCCTCCGCGGCAATTACGGAATGGTACTTCAGGAGACCTGGCTTAAGAGTGGCACGATAAGGGACAATATAGCATACGGAAGACCGGACGCAACGGATGAGGAGATCATCGAGGCTGCAAAGCAGTCACATGCACACAGCTTTATCAAGAGACTTCCTGATGGCTATAACACATATATAACAGAGGATGGAGGCAATCTGTCACAGGGACAGAAGCAGCTCCTATGTATCACAAGGGTTATGCTTGATCTTCCACCTATGCTCATACTGGATGAGGCAACATCATCCATAGATACAAGAACTGAGATAAGGATACAGAGGGCATTTGCCAAGATGATGAAGGGCAGAACAAGCTTCGTGGTTGCACACAGACTGTCAACCATCAAGGAGTCAGATGTCATCCTCGTCATGAAGGACGGACACATCATCGAACAGGGAAATCACGAGTCACTGCTTGCAAAGGGCGGCTTCTACACAAATCTGTACAATTCCCAGTTTGCAAGATAATACAGAGAAATGCATAAATATAAAAGGGCTGTGCTTTGAGGTATACCTCATGGTACAGTCCTTTTTAACGGTGGTTAAAGCATTTATCTGTTATATTTCACGAACGCTTGCCAGTGGCGGGCTTTGTGTATATAATGTATGCGGAATGCCTGTTATAATATGGGCGGATATTTGCAGATATACCGGAGAGTATACAAAAGGAGAGAAAGATGAAGGTTAGTGAATCAGGTTATACAAGAGAAGAACTTTTAGAGATAGTAGATACATATCTGGCAGAGCAGTCCAGAAGATGGGAATTCATAGAGGAGAAGGGCGATGGCATGTATGTGTACGCTGAGAACGGCGACAGATACCTCGACTTCTTCGCAGGAATAGCGGTAAGCAGCGCGGGAAATGCCAACAAGAAGGTTGCAAAGGCCATAGCTGACCAGGCGGCAAATGTAATACATGCATCAAACTATGCATATACACTTCCAATGATCCTCCTTGCAAAGAAGGTGTGTGACACCATAGGCATGGAGAAGATCGTGTTCCAGAACTCAGGAACAGAGGCAAATGAAGCCATGATCAAGATGGCTAGAAAGTACGGCGTGGACAATTACGGACCGGACAGATATAAGATCGTGACAGCGAAGAACAGCTTCCACGGAAGAACATATGGTGCACTGTCGGCAACAGGCCAGCCTGATTCGGCCTGCCACAAGGGATTTGCACCACTCCTTCCGGGATTCACATATGCAGAGTATAACAACCTTGAGGACTTCAAGAGCAAATGCGATGAGAACACCATAGGAATCATGGTAGAGCCTGTACAGGGCGAGGGTGGTGTATACCCTGCAGACCCTGAGTTCCTTAAAGGACTTCGTGAGTTCTGTGATGAGAAGAACATGCTCCTCATGTTCGACGAGGTTCAGACCGGATGGGGAAGAACCGGAGACATCATGGCATATATGACATATGGCGTAAAGCCTGACATGGTATCCATGGCAAAGGCCATCGGGGGCGGTATGCCTATAGGCGCGATGTGTACAAGCACCAAGATAGCAGCAGCATTTACACCTGGTGCCCACGGTTCAACATACGCAGCCAACCCTGTGTGTTGTGCAGCGGCGCTTGCAGAGATAGATGAGATATTGGATAACAAGCTCTACGAGAATGCAAAGGAAGTAGGAGCATACTTCATGGAGGAACTCAAGGCACTTCCTTGTGTCAAGGAGATCAGAGGACGTGGTCTTCTTATAGGCGTTGAGTTCAACAAGCCTATCGCATTTGAAGTAAAGCACAGAGCGTTTGAGAACAAGCTCCTCATAACAGCGGTAAGAGACAGCATCATAAGGATCGCACCTCCACTTATCGTTAAGAAGGAGCAATGTGACGAGGCTGTTAAGCTGCTCATCAAGTCTGTGACAGAAGCACTGCAGGAGCAGTAATACAGCGTGATCATATAGCAGAATAAGCATGAATCATAAAAGTAATATAGGAGACCATAATGGGAAGAAGTAAAGAAGAGATGGAGGGTGTGACCCTCCTTGGAAATAAAGACGTAAAGTACAGCATGGACTATGCACCAGAGATGCTCCAGACATTTGACAACAAGCATCCGGACAACGACTACTTTGTAAAGTTCAACTGTCCTGAGTTCACAAGCCTCTGTCCGATCACCGGACAGCCTGACTTCGCAACGGTGTACATATCATATGTGCCGGGCGAGAAGATGGTGGAGAGCAAGTCGCTGAAACTGTATCTGTTCAGCTTCAGAAATCACGGAGACTTCCATGAGGACTGTATGAACATCATCATGAAGGATCTCATAAAACTGATGGATCCAAAGTACATCGAGGTGTGGGGCAAGTTCACACCGAGGGGAGGAATCTCCATAGACCCGTACTGCAATTACGGCAGACCGGGAACAAAGTGGGAGGAGGTTGCCTGGAACCGTCTGGCAAACCACGACCTCTACCCTGAGAAAGTTGACAATAGATAATTGGGTCTGAGCAGCACGCACGGACGGATAGGAGAATCATAATGGCGGATTACAGAGAGACTGTGGATTATATATTGGGTATTCCGCTTTTTGCACAGAAGATTGGCAAGGAGAACCTTTCCAGTCTTTTGTGCCGTTTGGGGAACCCTGAGAAGGCTGTTCCTGCGATACATGTGGCGGGAACCAACGGCAAGGGCAGCACATGCCGCGCTCTGGCGCAGATGCTTGCAGCCCGGGGATACAGAGTGGGATTGTTCATATCACCCCATCTCGTGTCCATAAACGAGAGAATACAGATAAATGGTACAAATATATCCGATGACGATTTTGTGTCGGCATTTGAGACCGTAAAGGGGCAGTTCATGGAGCACCCTTCGTTCTTCGAGGTCATGTTTGCCATGGCGGCGGTGTATTTCAGACAGCAGAAGTGTGACTTTGCCGTATACGAGACAGGAATGGGCGGAAGACTGGATGCGACAAATGTCCTGACGCCGGAGCTTACGATCATCACGTCGGTGGGAATGGATCACATGGAGTATCTTGGCGACACGATAGAGAAGATAGCTTATGAGAAGGCAGGCATCATCAAGCCGGGTGTTCCGGTGATATATTTCAGGCGGGATGAGGCGGCTGCGCGGGTCATAGAAGATACTGCCAAAGAGCGTGGAGCGGACATAATTCCGGTCGAAAAATCAGATTATATAATAAATCATTTGGGGAACAAAACCATTGATTTTTCATTGCATAATCGGTATTATAGTTATTGCAATTTACAGATACAGAAGACATCACTGTACCAGGTGGAGAATGTCAGCCTTGCCGTGACAGCATTCAGGATGCTCATGGAGAGGCGGAATGTACCGGAACAGGATATAGAGAAGACCGTGAGGAATGCACTCCTGCAGTTCTACTGGGAGGGCAGGATGGAGGAGATAGCTCCCCATATATATGTGGATGGTGCCCACAATGTGGAGGCTGTAAATGCATATATAGAGACCATGAACAGGCTTCATGGGGAATATGACAAGATACTGGTATTTGCGGCGGTGAAGGATAAGGAGTATGACTCCATGATACATTTGCTTGCCGGAAATATTACGTTTGGCAGGATAATAGTCACAAGCGTTGACAGCAGCAGAAAGGCGGATTCCGCAAAGCTGGCGGAGATATTCTCGGCGTGTACGGATACTCCGGTCATGGTCAGCGATGAGATTGACGATGCCATGGATATGGCAGTGGAGCTCAGAGGAGACAGAGAGAATACCAACATATACTGCGTTGGTTCCCTGTATCTGGTGGGCGGTGTCAAGAGATGGAGGAACAGACATGATCAATTTTGATGAAGAGATAAAGAGGTTTAAGCCGGCACTTGAACTTGACCAGGCAGAGGATGCAATATACAACAATGATCTCAAGGACATCATGGATGTCATGCAGGAGATGATGAGGGTTGCAAAGGAAGCAGAGAAGTAAAGAACACAGATTGGTCGGGAGATTAAGATATGGCAGATGTACTGAATTGTAAGCACTGCGGTGGAGCGATAGCCGTCACAGGCTACTGTACCAGGTGCGGACTGAAGATAGATTACGTGAACAAGGCTCTCAACTCGTCAAAGTACTATTACAACATAGGGCTTGATAAGGCGAGGGTCAGGGATATGTCAGGTGCGGAGGAGGCGCTCAAGCTGTCTCTGAAGTATGACAAGATGAATATAGATGCCCGGAACCTTCTTGGACTGGTGTACTATGAGACCGGAGAGATAGTTCAGGCGCTCAGCCACTGGGTAGTGAGCGTGAATTATTTTGACGGCAAGAATGTCGCCAAGAGATACATCAAGGAGATAAAATCCAACCCACACAGGCTGGAGGCGGTGAACAATGTAACCAGAAAGTATAATCAGGCGCTGGTATATGCGAAGCAGGGCAGCAAGGATCTTGCCTTTATACAGCTCAGAAAGGTACTTTCCGACAACAGCAGATTTATACAGGGGTACCTGCTCCTTGCACTTCTGTTCATCGACGAGGGAAGATATGACAAGGCTCGCAAGGCACTCAAGCGTGTCATCAAGATAGACAGGACAAATCCAGTGGCGGTCAGATATTTCAATGAGATGGGCCACACTGATGAGGAGATCATGAACTTCAGGGATTATCCGCAGGAGGACTACGATGTGGATTCTCTGTTCGTGGATGACCAGAAGAAGCTCATAGCCGGCAACAGCGAGGTGGATTTTGATGGGGATCCGATTCCGGTTGGAAGATACAAGGACATCAATTTCTACAAATATTCCATCGCTTATATCATAGCGGGAGTTGTTCTGGGACTTGCGGCCATGTGGACGCTCATCATCCCGCACAGGGATAAGGCGGCTGACAATTCAGAGAGAGACCTGAAGGTTACATTCAGTCAGGAGATAGCGGATAAGAACGTGGCCATATCGGAGCTCCAGTCACAGGTGGACAGCATGACCACCAAGCTCACAAATGCTGAGACTGAGGCGAAAAACCTTCAGACACAGATAGATAAGTATGGCGATTACGCTTCACAGGTTCTGTCGGATGACAATAAGGCAAGGGTACAGTCAGCGATCTATAAGTACGAGACCATGACATATGAGGCTGCCATAGATGATCTGAACAGAGTCCTTCAGGATACACCTAACAGCGATGTGGCACTGTTCTACAAGGCGATGTGTTATCTGAAGCTTTCTGATGATAACAATGCCACACTGGTATTTAACCAGCTTGTTGAGAACTGTCCGAACTCCGTATACTACACGGTTGCGTGTGATTATGCGGATGAAGATGCCATACAGTCGGGACTTGAAAAGAAGAATTCTGCAAGTACAGCCAGCACGAACACGGGCGACGGAACAGATACAACCGACAACGCAAGCACAGGTGACGAAACAGGTACGACCGACAGCACGGACACAGGTGACGGAACAGATACAACCGACAGCTCGTATACAGGTGATGGAACGGATACGGATGATGGAACAGGCACCATCGACAATACGTATACAGGTGACGGAACAGACACGACCGACAGTTCGTATACAGACGATGGAACAGATACAACTGACGGACAGTAACGAAAGACATATAAAAAGATTATAATTTATAGAAGGCACAAAAGAGACGGATAAGGATTAACCGTTTCTTTTGTGCCTTTTATTTTGTGACAGGGGGATTGAAGATGAATATCTACGAGAAAATGGGGGATACTATAATCGTATATATGCCCAGAGAGGTGGATGATTATGCGGCGGTGAAGATGACCGCAGGGATAGACGGAGTATTTGCCGAGGAGGTGGTGAGACATGCCATATTTGATTTTGGCAGGACAACGTTCATGGACAGCTCGGGGATAGGACTTATAACGAGAAGGTACAGACAGCTCCACGACAGAGGGGGAAGCGTTGGGGTGATAAATGTAAATGCGAGAATGGACAGGATACTGCTCATGTCCGGTATATACAGGATCGCGACAAGGCTGGACAGCGGTGTCCGGGATGAGGCTGAGGATTGGACAGATAAAATATAGATAACGAGGAGAATGGTATGGATAAGAACAGATTGATCATGGAATTTGGCTGTGATGCCCGGAATGAGGCTGTGGCGAGAGTCGTGGTGGCGGCTATGCTGACGAGGACAAATCCGACACTCAGTGAGGTGGAGGATGTCAAGACGGCGGTGTCGGAGGCTGTCACGAATTCGATAATACACGGATATGGATCCGGGGAGGGAAGCATAATCCTGGAGGCATACATAGAGGAGCGCACCCTGTACATAACGATCACAGATCACGGCTGCGGCATAGAGAATGTCGACAGGGCAATGGAGCCGCTTTACACCACTGTCACGGACGGAAGCAGATCGGGCATGGGATTTTCATTTATGGAGGCTTTCATGGATGAGCTAAAGGTAGAATCCCGCGTGGGTGAGGGAACCGTGGTAAATATGAAGAAGATAATAGGAAAAAGTCAGGAGATATATTGATGGCGGATAATCATCGTTTGCTTGAACTTGCAAAAGATGGAGACAGAGATGCCAGAGATAAACTTGTGACGGACAATATGGGACTGGTGGTCAGCGTTGCCAGAAGATATGTGGGGAGAGGACAGGAACTTGAGGATCTTATACAGATAGGGCTTATAGGCCTTGTAAAGGCCATAGACAGGTTTGATATGGACTATGAGGTAAAACTGTCCACGTATGCGGTTCCACTCATTCAGGGGGAGATTAGACGCTTTCTCAGGGATGACGGAATGGTGAAGGTCAGCAGAAATCTTAAAACGATATACTACAGGGCAGACAGATACAGACACGAGGTCGAAAAAAACAGAGGGACTGAGCCGGGAATGGAGGAGATATGTGAGGCTATAGGAGCGACTCCTGAAGAGCTTGTGATGGCGATGGACGCGGCATCGGATGTGACATGCATAGATGATCTTCACGCGGAGATGTGCGGCACGGAAGATGGAGACCGCATCGTGGACAGGCTGTGTGTATCGCAGCTTCTGGACACGCTCACGCCGGATGAGAGAAAACTTGTGGTGCTGAGGTATTTTCAGGACAAGACGCAGGGACAGACAGGGCAGATCCTTGGCATGAGCCAGGTGCAGGTGAGCCGGCTTGAGAAAAAGATACTCGGAAGACTCAGATGGAAAATATTGGAGTAATATCAGCCATATACATGGACAGACTATTCTTAGAATATAAGAACAGGGGACATGTATATGGCTGAACTTTTGTATTTGAAACTGTCGGAGAGCTGTCTGGCGGAGAAGCGAAAAGTCAAAATAAAAGATGTGGCGACGGTGCTGAGCCCGAATCCCGATATAAAATACGGCGTGGAGAAGCTGGAGCTCATGAGCTTTTCCGGAAGCAAGGAGCAGCAGGTCATATCGGTGATGTACATTCTGCAGGTGATACAGGAGCACTACCCGGACTGCCAGACACAGACCATAGGGGCAACGGACGTGGTTGTGTATTACAGGACATATGACACCAGCGACAAAGTAAAGCAGTTCTTCAAATTCCTGATGATATGCTTCATCGCATTTTTCGGAGCAGGCTTTTCCATCATGTCGTACAACTCGGATGTCAATATGGTTGGACAGCTTGACGTCATGCACAACATATTTGTGGGGCAGGGCAGGGATGCCTATCCTGTGGCGGGAATAGCATATTCCCTGGGGCTCTTCATCGGTATAATCGTATTTTTCAATCACGGTGCAAAGAAAAAATTCTCTGATGATCCTACACCGCTTCAGGTTCAGATGAGACAGTATGAACAGGAGGTCAACCAGACAGTCATAACGGATGCCTCCAGAAAGAAGGCGGAGAGAGATGCTGATTAGATACGCTATGCTTGCCATAGCCTGCTTTGCCAGCGGTGTGGCCATATCGGGCGGGTATTTTGCATTTATATCCATGATAGGAATATTCCCAAAGCTTCTTGAGAAGGTAAAGGGGGCAAGGCATTATCTGTTCATAGAGTGTCTGCTGGCATATGGTGCGGCACTGGCAAATCTGATATATGTATTCAAAATATCGGTTCCGGTGACATGGGTGGGATATACCATCATATGTCTGTTCGGAGGGATATTTGTGGGATGCCTGGCGGGGGCACTTACGGAGGTGCTGAATGTCATTCCAATCGCAGCCAGAAGATTCAGTGTGAGAAGGAATTTCCCTTATGTCATATACGGCCTTGCTGCGGGAAAACTGGTAGGCTCGGTGCTGAGTGTAGTTCTGGGCATGTGATAAAGTCAAAATTATTTTGTGTGAAATGGAGGTATTTGTTATGAAGTTTGAACCTACAGAGAGCGATTACAATGAATATGTGGAGCTTGTGACACCCACATCAAGCGTTCCGAGAAACTGCCTGTGGGCGTTTCTTGTGGGAGGCGTGATCTGCACGATAGGGCAGGGGATATTTGACCTGCTGGTACACTTCGATGTGAAGGAAGACGAGGCGTATGCGTATGTATCGCTGATACTCGTCCTCGTAAGTGTCATCCTCACAAGTCTGAATCTCTACAAGAAGATAGCAAAGTACGGCGGTGCCGGAGCACTTGTGCCGATCACAGGATTTGCAAATGGTGTGTGTGCGCCCATAGTGGAATTCCAGACTGAGGGTGAAGTGTTCGGAAAGGGCGTGAAAGCGTTCACCATAGCGGGGCCTGTTATACTGTACGGTATATTTACAAGCTGGCTGCTCGGTGTTATATATTGGATAGTCTCAATATGGTGAAATGGGGTTTATTAAATTAAAAATCAACATATTTTCCCCACATCGGTTGACAATATTTGAAAAAATAACATAATGAGTATAGATTTGGACAAAAGAAGAAAGACAGGAGAAATGCTGACATGAAGAGGCTAATGACAGTCAATCTGGCACCTGAGCAGAAGAGTGCAGTACAGGATATATGCAGTGACATAGGTGCGGAGTGCGTTGACATTCAGAGAAAGCATTATGGTATGAAGGTCGGAAGTCTGTGCGACACGGCTGACATATCTGGCTGTGGAGATGAGACCGGACAGACGGAAGATCTCAGTATGGATATGCTCATATTTGACGGAGTGAGCAGCAAAGAACTTGATATATTTCTTGAAAGGTATAAGAAGACCGGGCTTCCGGCAGTAAGGCTGAAGTCGGTAGTGACACGGAGCAACAGGGAGTGGACTGTACAGCAGCTCTACTCGGAGCTTGCAAAGGAATATCTATTCTACAGGATGAGGGGAATGTAGATGGCAGACGAAAGAAGAAACGGACATACAACTGAAAATAGACTTGCGCAGAACAGGCAGAGAGCTTCAGGACGTTCAGGACGGCGTGCATCTGAGCAGTGGAGGAAGAGACAGCAGCGATACAGAGTGATAAGCTGGATACTCACGGCGGTGTTCATGGTGATATTTTATGCGCTAATATGTGCGTGTGTGGGCAACAGAAAGCTGTACAAAAAGACCACCATAAACGGATTAGACGTTGGCGGAATGAAATCTGCGGAGGCGGCAAAGAGCATAAATGACCAGTTCAGACGCGATTACAGCAGTGTGGGCATACAGGTGAAGCTGGATGACAAGACTTACACCCTGGATGTGTCGGCGGCGCTGGATATGGATTCTGAGAAGTCTGTGCAGAAGATACAGGATGACTCACACAGCTTCTGGAGAAGAGGCTATGGGCTTCTGGAATCATGGACACTTGGAAGCAGCTATGATATTTATCCATATATAGGCGACAGCGGCATCATAACGACCGCCATCGAGAGCAGTGATATGATGAAGGTCGATCTGGATATAGAGGATGGATACAGGATAGAGGACAAGAACCTCATTGTGACAAAGGGAAAGGGCAGCTACAGGATAGACACAGACAAGCTGGTAACCCGCATAAAGAAGCAGATAGCAAAAGGAGACTATGGCACTGTGGTGGAATGTCCTGTCGTGTCTGCTGACGTGGATCTGGACGAGGTATACAAAAAGGTACATTGTGAGCCGCAGAATCCAACGCTTGACCCGGACAAGAACTACGAGGTAGTTGAGGCCAAGGACGGTGTGGACTTTGATCTGGAGGCGGCAAAGAAGAGCCTTGAATCTGCCAAGAAGGGAACGGATGTGAGCATCCCGCTCACATACACCCCGGCGGATATGAGTACGGAAGAATACAGGAAGCTGCTGTTCAGAGACGAGATGAGTTCATACAGCACAGAGGTTGAGGGTTCAGAGAACAGAAAGACAAATGTCAAGCTGGCGGCGCAGTATTGCGATGGAACCATACTCATGCCGGGAGAGTCATTTTCATATAACCTCGGAGTCGGAGAGCTCACCGAGGAGAGAGGCTTCCTTCCGGGCCCATCATATGCTGACGGACAGTCAGTCATGGACATGGGCGGTGGAATATGTCAGGTGTCATCCACCATGTACATGGCGTGCCTGTATGCGAATCTCGAGATAGATGAGAGACATTGTCATCCATACCCTTCATCGTATGTTCCTGCGGGACTTGACGCCACTGTGGCGTGGGGCGGATGTGACTTTGTATTTACAAATGACACGGATTACCCGATAAAGATAAGCACAAGCTACGATGGATATTCCACATCATGTACGATATGGGGCACCATCACGGAGCCGTTCAGCGTGGAGCTCTACACGGAGACCGTTGAGACAGAGCCATATGAGACCAAGTATGAGCTGGACAAGAGTCTTGGCAAGGATGAGCAGGTGCTTGACACAGTGGGAATAGAGGGCCTTACAGTGCAGTCCTACAGAAGAGTGTATGACGGCGATGGAAATGTCATATCGGACAATCCTGAGGCGACAAGCGTGTACTCTAAGCGTGACGAAGTGTACAAGGTAGGAAAGCTTCCAAAGGACAAGGATAAAGACAAAGATAAGGATCAGAACAAAGATAAGAGTGACAGCTCAGACACAGATAAGAAGACGACTGAGTCTGAGTCAGATACTCAGGAAGAGTAGCTGCCGGCTACTCCTCAATGTCGTCTGAGTCGTCCTCCCTGATCCTTATAAGGCCTTCCAGGAATCCCGGTTCCTTGGTCTTTATCTCCTGGTTGGTGTAGAGATTGACATAGTGAGGGCGGAGCTTTGAGTAGATGATCTTCTGCTCGTTGTACAGGCTGTAATAGCCGGACAGCATGTAGCTGACGGCACATCCTATGGTGAACAGAAGTATTCCGTGCGCTCCGAACAACTCTATGCTCAGGAACAGAGATGTAAGAGGACAGTTTACCACGCCACAGAAGAAGCACACCATTCCTAGGGCAGCGGCAAAGCCCGGGTCGAGTCCCATGAGTCCACCCATGACGCATCCAAATGTGGCACCGACGAAGAACGATGGAACGATCTCACCGCCTCGGAATCCACAGCCTATTGTTATGGCGGTGAACAGCGCCTTGAGAAGGAAAGCCGTTGGTTTTGCCTCTCCGTTGAGCGCCTGGGCGATGATGTTCATACCGGTTCCGTTGTAGTCGGTGGTGTTGAGTATTATGTTGAGCAGGACGAGCATCACGCCTCCTGCGAATACGCGCACATACTGGTTCTTGAAATATTTGCGGAAAAGCTTGTGCACAACGTTCATGAATATACAGAACAGACTGCTGAGCACTGCGCACAGGATAGCCAGACCGATGACCTTGATCACCAAAGGCACATCCATGGATGTCGGCATGCCGGCTATATTGTAGTGGTCGTGTACAACGTGAAGCTTTTTCGTTATTGCGTATGCGATGACTGACGAGAACAGACAAGGCACAAATGCGCAGTAGTAGAGGATGCCGATACTTATGACCTCCATACTGAAAAGTGCAGCCGTTATTGGCGTTCCAAACAGTGCCGAAAAGACAGCGCTCATACCGCACAGTGTGAGTATGTGCTTGTCGCTGTCATCCAGCTTGAACAGCTTGCCTATAGAGACACCGATGCTTCCACCTATCTGAAGGGCGGCACCCTCCCGGCCGGATGAACCTCCAAAGAGGTGTGTAATGACCGTCGATATGAAGATCAGCGGAGCCATACGGGAAGGAATCTCGTCCTCCACACTTCTTATGGAACCGATGACAAGATTGGTTCCCTTGGAATGTCTTATTCCACAGATCCTGTATATAAATACGATCACGATTCCCGCAAGCGGCAGAAAATATATTATCATATGATTGTTCTCACGGAAGCCGGTGGCGTACTCTACGCATATATGAAAAGCTGTTCCGACAAGCCCGCATATCGTTCCCATTATCAGTGAAAAAACTATCCATTTGAAAAAAGTCGTAGCATATCTGACACATCTGCTAAAACAGTTTACCCAGTATTCCTTTGTAAATTCCACGGCGATTCTCCATTCCTTTTTCTTTGTAAAGCAACTTTAGTAATGTTAAAGCAAATAAATGAATTTGTCCAGTGCTGAGATTAACAAAAACTACCATTATAATCTGCAGTGCATAAGGGAATTATAGTAACAGTTACATTTATCCATATAAGGGAGTTGCATGATATGAATGAGAAAAAAGGAAAACAGAGCATAAAATTTGGCAATCCCCCATATATACTGGGGGCAGCAGCGGTGGCGGGGCCGAAGGAGATAGATGGCCCCATGGCGAGATATTTTGACAGAGTGAGCGAGGATGCAACATTTGGCAAAGATTCCTGGGAGGAAGGCGAGAGCGAGATGGTGCGTCAGGCGGTGACCCTTGCCATACAGAAGGCGGGAATAGTCAAGCAGGATATAAGGTATATATTTGCCGGGGATCTGCTGGGACAGCTCATAGCGTCGACATTTGGAATCAAGGATATGGAGATACCGGTGTTCGGTCTGTATGGTGCGTGCTCGACGTGCGGGGAGGCACTGTCGCTTGCGTCCATGACTGTGGCGGCGGGGTATGCGGACAACGTCATTGCGGAGGCGTCAAGCCACTATGGAAGTGCGGAGAAGCAGTTCCGTTTTCCCTTGGAATATGGAAATCAGCGTCCCCTGTCAGCTACCTGGACGGTCACGGGAAGTGGTGCCTTTGTGGTGTCAGACAGAGAGTCGGATGTGTGTATCCAGGGCGTAACCACAGGGCAGATAGTGGACTATGGTGTGAAGGATTCCCTCAACATGGGAGCGTGCATGGCACCAGCGGCGGCGGGCGGTATATATCAGAAAATTCCTCTTCCACTC